>OGNX01000001.1_pt1 | contig 294965 bp, 236 predicted proteins | sample 1573641 | NCBI WGS metagenome assembly OGNX01 (sample SAMEA2581981, study PRJEB24529) | metagenome | biome: Human gut stool | place: China | collected 2011
ATGTCATCTGTGGAACAGACCGCAACTTCACCAAGGATGACCTTGCCGCCATTGCTGACTGTGCCTTTATACGCAGGCATGAGAACTTGCTCATACAAGGAAAGTGTGGCTGCGGAAAATCCTTTCTTGCCTGTGCCCTTGGAAGACAGGCTTGCATGCTAGGCTATAGAACTCTCTATCTCAACATGAACAGCTTTGTGGAGAAAGTTGCACTCAGTAAGCTGGATGGGTCGTACCTAAAGATGATAACCAATCTAGAAAAGTATGACTTGCTCATATGGGATGACTTCGGGTTGCAGCCAATGGATGACAAGACCAGACTCGCAATGCTCCAAATCCTAGAAGAGAGATACGAGAGAAAGTCCGTCATTATCGCTTCACAGCTTCCTATTGCCAAATGGTATGATTATATAGGTGATCCTACCTTGGCAGATGCCATTATGGACCGTTTGGTAGCAAATGCAAGTAAAATAGAGTTAAAAGGTGATTCTATGCGCCAGAAATTGAAAAAATAAATTACCTTTGCAAATTGAAAAGCAGAACTGAAATCTTGGTACCGCTTGCAGCGATACAAGCGGTACCGATTGCAGTGATAGCATGGTACCGATTACAACGCTACGCTTGGTACCGATACAGCGCTATCGTCACATCATAACCATCTTCATAGCCACGAGTATAGTTTTCATGGTCTGAGGATGTATTATTACCAGCGTTACTATGCGCTTTCTTTTGGCTGTTTGAAATGCCGCTTGAAAATAAAAAATCGAATAGTCCCATACCTTTTTCTATTAATGTTTAACTTCTGGTGCAAAGGTATGAATTGATTGTGCAGTCTATCTGCACAATCAAAAGAATGTGCAAAAATGAAAGAAAAAAAGGCAGAAAGAACTGATTTTTCCTGCTTTAATAATTTGTTTGACCTATTATAATTGTCTTAATGTATCTACAAAGAATGCTTCTTTTGCTTTCATCTTTTCGCAGAAGTCTGCATAAGATGTGGATGTTTTACAAATCTCAATACCTAATATATATAGTGATGCAGATGAGTCCTTCAATCGTGATCTTGGAATTTTCTGCTGTCTCTCAGATAAAGGAGCTATAAAAACTCCTTTCGAGGCCTGTAAGTTAGTTATGTATGTGATTAACTGATGAAGGTCATTGCGATTAACTTTTGAAACTTTTTCATAACTTTCAAGCTTCTTGTATTTTGCATCAAGAACAATATCATCTTTATAGAAATCTGGATAACGGATTCCACTATGATCTTCAAACAAATAGATGCCACCTTTATGTTTCTTGTTTTCAGGATGCTTGAAACCCTCTTTTTGTAGAATGGTATTCAGATACTCTTCCCAAAGCCAGGCTCCATCAAACAGAATACCACAAATCTCCTCATCAGTTTCTCCGTACTTTACTTCTTCCATTCTTAGAATTTGTAAGCAAAGGCATTGCAGGGTCTGGTATTCCGTATAGTAAGGATGACTCTTATGTCTAAGATTCTTACCAATAATTGCACCACGCTCATTTTTGCTATATGAAGGAGTTAGTGAAATTATGGATTTTACATTGTCTATAGTTTCCTGGTCTAAACCCAATACGGATTGACCATATCTCTTTGACTTCATAAACTCAATTGTATGACGGATTAACTCTGTTATGTCATTGTCATAGGTATATTCACGAGTGGAGTATGCCACATTTCCTGCAAACGGAATGTTTTGGGCAATATGGCGTCCCCAGTCAATAGTACCTTTTAATTTTGAGTCGTTATGTTTGAAGTTCTGATACTCTCTGTATATGCCCTGGCGCATTGCGTTCCTTAGCAAGTGAGGGAACATAAACATGATAAAGTCAAATACATCCTCTTTTTCGTTGTTGTGATTAAGGTCAAAGAGATTGAATGAAAAGACCTTTTGAAGCATGTAATGTAAGAGATAGTCGTCGTGACCTTCGTCAAAACGGGATTTAATTTTAATCTGCAGGTTTCCTACACCGATAAAACCCATCACATTTCCTGTGGTAATACGTACCTTTTCAGGGTCACTTGTATTTAGAATGGTCATAACAGAAGCTTCACCGACTTTGTCGTCAGAATCCTCTATACTATAGGGAAATATTAGCAGATTCTCATTTTCATGACATAATTGAGCTATTGTCTTGTCGGCAATAGGGAATAAAGCTGAGACATCTTTACGAAGAAATGTCCCAGCTTCCACCTGTCCAATATTATTATCTGTTAAGTTAATTCTCATCGACTAATTCATTATCATTAATATTTGAGTTGATTTCTTTGGTATCGAAGTAAGCATTTCTCAACTTTTCCATGATTTCGTCTGATTTGCGGAAACCACGTATATATTCTCTAAGCAATGGTTCGATATTCATATTCCACAGCTTTTCAAAGTTTCCACCATTATCACCCAACTTTAAGAAGTATGATGGTCCAACCTGGTAGGCTGGGCCAAGCCCTTCAATCTTGGATATCTCATTATTCAATCTTACCATTACATTCTTTGCCTTAGTGACACATTCGAGTGTGTCGAGCATAGATTGTGTGTCTTCAGGCTTTATTTCCTTCCATGTGAATCTGCGACGCATAGCAAAGTCCATACTCTCGACACTACGGTCTATATCATTCATTGTACCAAGAATGAATACGTTTTCAGGAATATAAAATCCTTCTGCAAATACATCTGTTTCAGGGACAAGGTTCTGATATTGAGTCTTTACTCGAATATCTTTCTTGCCTCTATAACCAGGGTCAATGGCGTAGAATAGTTCACCAAATATTTTTGAAGCCTCTCCACGATTGATTTCATCAATGATGAAAACAAAATCTTTTTTGACTACGTTACTTGCTGTTAATGTTGAAATGTTCTTTTGTTTGTACACTTCTTTAAGTACAGCCCAGTAAGCTGAAGCATGACAACCTCCGATAGCATCCCTTACAGCATCGCTAATGTTTGAAATATTGTTCAAAGACTCTGTTGTAGTAAATACTTTTGCAAGTTTTGCTAATCTGTCAAAAGAAACGGTATAAGTACGATTACTACTAGTTCCAGGAGTTTTCAGTTCTATGTTATTAAAGTCTGTAACCTTAACCACCTCCATGGATTTTCCGTTTGTTTTGAGCTTAAATTCATTCAAATCACCATTGTTTATTTTATCAATCACTGTATTATATTTATAATCCAGTATTTTTTCTTCCGATAACTCAGTGAGAGTTTTTTTGCTGTCCTCCAAATTCTTGATAGCTTTTTTGCAAAACTCTTTAAAAATGCCATCTTTACGCTCAAATCCCATCTGTCCATCAGACATCATAATAGGTCGGAGCCCTTCTACAAAATCTGTATAGTCATAAGAAGGATGAAACTGCACAAAGCACATTTCTTCTTTACCACATTCCATTTCTTTTGCTATGGCCTGCGCCATAAAGGTCTTACCTGTACCAGGAGCACCTGTCAGAACTAAGTTCTTGCTTTCTTTAAGCAAGTCAATATATTTTTGATACATCATATCGTTGTCTATTTTTGTTTCAACAGGTTTACTTTCAATGACTTTATTGTCTGTACCTATGTTTTTTAATAATTCTCTATGATACCACAATACCGTTTGAGCAGTAAGTGGCATACTTTGAATACATCCATTTTTCTTTAATTCATTATTGATTGAGTAAACCAAATCCTCCTCTTTCTCAATCTCTGGAATAACATATTGTTCCAGTAATTCGTAAAAATGAACAAGTTTATGACCAGCCTTTTGGGACTTAATCTCTAGAAGCTCACATAAATTCTTATAGACGTCATCTTTATAAAAAGTATATTTCTGAGGATTATGTAATGTCAAGAAACAGCTTATCAGGCGTTCATCGCACATTGCTCTTGTCTTTTTACTGAACCTTACTTTAATCTTATTATCCCATAATGTTTTACAACTATCTGTGAATTTTTCAATTCTTTCCTGCAAAAAGATATTTTCGTCAAATAGTGCTTTAAAGAGTTTACGATACTCTTCTGGCTCATATTTTGCAAAATTTCTAATTGCGGTAATCTGCGAACTATAGCATAGATTTTTTAGTACAAGAGACTTAATCTCTTTAGAAAAATCTACAGCATTAGGGTCTGGGTGTCCATTTTGTTTGGACACCAATTCCCATTTATATAATTCTTCTAAGTTAGAATCACCATTTAATCCATATTGGATTTGGTGATTCTTGAATAATGTGACTATATCTTTTAAATTCATTTCGTATCTTCTATTGTTACATCAAATTTTATATCCTGGTTCCTGGAGATGTCTATTTCTGTATCGTAGGTGATAGTGGATAGATCGTACATCTTTCGCTCACCTGGAGCGTTGTAGATAAACCATCCGTTCATAAAACCACCGTCAGGATAGATACATAGTTTCTTTCCTGCACATTCAAATGTGAGGACTCGCCAATGCGTTAGACTACGTCTTGGTGCTGATACGACAGGGGAGAGAGTACCTTCTATTCCATCCTCGTATTCCAATCCTTCAACTAACTCGTTTGCCAGGTTTTCAAGCCATGAGTCACGGTCTTCTGATGTAGGCTGATTGGCTCCAAGATTATCACGCTTTCCGTTGTCACTATTGTATCGCTCAACCAAGAACTCCAAGTTATAAGGAGAACCAATCTTCTTAATGAAGTACTTGATAGTTTGTGAACACAAGATGATAGACAGGATGCTCTTCATGTGCTCATCTTGATAAGACACATTTACTATAGATTCTCTGTTAGCCTGACAATGAGCTACAAATGCCTGAACAATCTGTGATGCTCTATCGTCGATGATACCGGCAAGCCCAGATGTCTTGATGATTGTTGGATCACCATCCACGAGTTTGAAGATCTTCGTTGTAGCATCCACAATATCAGTCTTTATAAACTTTGCCTTGCATGCGAAGTTATTGGTACGGATATAGTATATGGTACCATTTCCCCACTTGTCATTCATTGTGATATGGTTAGGGTTGTTTGTAAAATACAATCTACCATCAATGTATGCCAATGGGTAAAGCCCATTTCCTGCAAATGGATTCTTTATTTCCATTACCTCGTTTGTCCAGCCCTTAACTGAGCGGATCATGCTCATCGCTGGTGTAGGTATAGCTATATCAGAATTCTTAACTACACAGAAAGAAGTCTGCTGACCATGAGGAGCAAAATAGTTGAAGAACTGACCTTTCCAACAATGGTCTGTGCCTTCATACTCCCAGCTTGCATAGTCATCATCAACGAAAATGAACTTCTCGTTCTGTGACAATGCAAATGTACGTTCCATCTTGGCAAGAGAAGTTTCTGTAGCACTTTCTCCGAATACACTCAATACAGCATTTGGCAGAACTTTTCTTGCAGAGCGTTCCTCTTCAATCCATGCCTTTGCTGCATCTATATCGATATGATTGATGTAGTGTAGGGTGAACTTGTCTATCAAAGCCTCCTTATTGCCAGAATGTATTGCAGCCTCAATGATTGTATAGGCACGTTCTATAGCCGACTTCATCAAGTCCATAGCAGCCAGCTGGTTAGAATATCCGGAACCGCCAGGATTAGCATCGAAAATGCAAATATGTCCATTAGGTGTAATGGTAAAGTCGAGGTCTGTACGCTCAACATTCAATTCCTCAGACAAGGCTCTTGCAAAGAGCAATCCAAGAGTGATGAGCAGATCTTCTTCTTCATCCTCAAATCCGCAACCGCCCTCATAAGATGACACAGAGGTCAAAAAGGTAGCGACACTGTGGCAAAAGAGGGTGCAACGCAGCAAAAATCGCCACAAAGACGCATTAAATCCCCTTACCCCACCATGCGACTTGAGGCAATACGCAAAATCACGACCATAAGTTGTCGGTGTCATCCAAAGTCATTCTGGAACACATCAGCATAAGCGTTGTTGCATGAATAGATATTCAGCACATACTGCCTTGATGTCCTGACCCATTTGGCTGGCACAGAGATGAACTTGAAGACAAACGCCTTGATGCGGCTTGTTGCTTTGAGTCCGAACCTCTTCACGTCAAGCCTCGCCATGATGAATTTATAGAAGTTGCGTATGAGTGCCGTAAGCAGAAGAAACACCGTGTTTTCTCCCATGAAGGATTTTGGAAGCCTGTTCCAGCCGAATCCGTTATTCATTTCATCGAAGATGCGTTCCTTCCCTCCACGGAGGTTATAGAATTTGACAATCTCTTTCTCGGAAGACTCGTAGTCATTTGTAAGGATGCAGCGGTAGGTGTATTCGCCTTCCCACAGGTCAATCTCACCGTCAATTCGCTTCTGCCTTTGGATTACAAGACGGTATGCCCTCCCTTTCCATTTCTCAACAAGAATGGAGTTCAGTTCAAACTCAATGCCGCCCAGTTCCTCTCTCTTCCACCCTCTGAGTGCAAAGATGTCATCGTAGAGCGAACCGCAGCGGTTGGCGCGGATATAGAAAGTCATGCAATGCTTTCCGACCTCTTCCACAATTTCCTCTGAGCAGGATCCGCAATCTGCCCTGAAACGATTGACTGTCAATCCTTTCTGTTCAATCCTCTCAAAGAATCTCCTCAACGTGTCCTTCTGGTGGAAACGAACGTTAGTGTTGCCGTCGCTGTTCTCTATGCCGACAATCATGTCGCCAATGACAGCCACACCTGGACGGTACCCGAGAAACTTCTTGTATGTGGGTTTCGCATCAAACTTCTCAGCCTCTATGAACTGGTGGTCGAAGTCAACGTCATACCCCTCGCCCTCTTTCAGCTGCCCTGTGGACAATAGGCAATTGAGGAGCAGTGTATTCAGCATGTCTGCCGTGTTGAAGTCGTAGGTCTTGCCAGTGTCGGATGTGTAGGAAATGTTATCCTGGGTCAGTTCCTTTATGGCTCTGAGAATCGTGTCGGCACTGCATGTGCGAAGTGTCGGATGAAGCGAGAGGTGATACATCAGATGAGTGGTGACATCCTCTATGCATGAGCCGCCACAGAAATAAACGCTCATAAGCGAACGGATGATTTCGCTGTATTGATAACCATACAGCCTACATCTCATACCGAGGGTTGAGTCGATTACAGATGAGAGATTGGAGTCAAATTGCTCCATTATTGAAAAAATTCCTCCAAAAGGAGAGAGTTTCTCAGATTTTATTGCTACCTTTGCCATGTCTGTCGGGTTTGATACATATTTTGATTTGCAACACTAAGATAGGTGAAAAATCTGACATGGCAAAATCCTGAGCAACTTTTTGTTGCTCAGGTACTTATAAAATAAGTTAAACTAAAATGCTGCGGAATTTAGGATATCTTGAAGAAGAACGTAATGAACAAATTAGAAAAGAAAATGAGAGACGATTCCAACAAGAGCAACAAAGGATAAACAATCAACGTCTTCATGAGATTAATGAACGTAATCGCATTGCTTTAGAACGGGAAAATGCGAGGAGAAGAGCAGAGGAAAAAAGAAAAGCGGAACAAAAGCGAAAAGAAACCAGTCGCACAAACACAAATGTTCCTCCGTCGCAACCGAAGAATAATCGTTGGTCAATAGGCTCTAATCCAACTCTTCTTCCACGAGCAACCTCATCAAAAACAGCAACTACAAAAACAAACTCATCTAATAAAACCGATGGAAAAGAGGGAAAGTAAGTAATCTTATTGCAAAATGAATTGTATATGCAGTCAATCGCCAGTCGGTTGGCTGCATTTTTTCTGTGTGCAAGGATGGTCTATTCGCCACCGATGGAGGGGCGGTTAGCACCGCTCGCCTCCAGATAGTCGTTTACTGCGTCACGCATGGTGAACTCTCTCATGCCTGTCTTTGCCCAGTAGATAAGGGCATCAACAGCGGCTTTTCTTGCCTTGCTGTATTCGTTGTCTGTCATGATTCTGATGTTTTGAGTTTTCTAAAAAAGTGTGATGCATATCCAAATGGTGATTTCAACAAAGATGATAGACCAACTTAGGAAAGCCAAGCCGAACATCCAGGCATAGGTGCTACCGTTGAAGTATGCACCCTCCTCGATATTGCGGATTCGTTTAAGCTCTTTCTGCTGGTGAGTGAACAGGTCGTTTATCCGCTTCTCATGCTCGTCAAGGGCTTGCTTGAAAGCAGAAATGGCGGTGTTGTTCCGCTTATCCAACTGGGCAACTCCTTCATCGTTGATGCCGACTTTGAGGTTGCTCTGCTCTGCCTTGACTATGGCATGGCATATACTATCCACGATGTTGTCCGTGCTCCTGTGGGCAGCCATAAGTGCCACTTTCGTTGATTCCAACCTCCGATAGGCATTGCCCAGTTCCTCCTTTGCCTCATAGAGTGCTTTCTTGGCTGATTCAATCTCTTTCAGGGTCACTTTGATTTCTTCCTTGCCACTCTCGATGTTCTCGTCCTCCTGCATCTGATTGTACAGGTTAAGCACATCCTGTGTGGCATCTTTCTTGTTTCTTCCCATACCGTTCTTGTTTGAAAAGTTATCGTTTCATGCCTCTCTTTATCGGCTTGCAGAGTGTGTTTGCTTGCATTGCGCAACGTCTTGCCCATTCACGGTCATCATCGTCCTTATCACGTCCCCAGCCACTGCCAGGACTGCCACCGCCACCACATGACTCAGACATCGATGTGGCAGCATCGAGATAGTTCATGAAGAGCAGCATAGCCACATTCAGAATGTCAGTGTGGCTTGCGGATCCCTTCTCGGGAACTTCGATACAACTGTTCATTGTGTCGTAAGCAGTTCTCGGCATGACTATGCTGAAACGCTCACCATCGACTTCAATAATCTTTCTCAATCCGTCAGGCAGGTCAGGATTGGTAACATTGCTTGTGCGAGACTGACCACCTTGCGATGCCGTATTTCTGCTGTCCAATGTGGTAGCGTTTGAAACAGATGACGAAGGTCTTTGACCAACTGCAACAGGTGTTGGCTGAGGGTGCAGCTTGCGGAAGGTATTCCCGATTTTCGATGCAGTGAGATTCCTTCCTACACCCAGTTCGGAAGCCTTGATGGTAGTTTTTCCGAACTTGAAGCGGTAGCCATGCACCCTGCCTTGACCATTCTTGTCACGGATAAGCTCGATGTCATATCCCTTTGCCCTCAATCGGTCGGCATATTCATCCCAATCAAAGAAGGGCATTGAGCGCAGCACATCCGTACAGGCTTTGGTCACCTCCGCAATGCGCTCCTGACGAATATCCATGGCATCCTTCCAACCATGACGCTGATTGACGGCTTTCGCAGCCATCACGGCACGTTCACCGATGAACTTCACATCATTGAGATTACCGTCCATGTCGATGCGGTTCACCACCAGATGCAGGTGGGGAATGCCACTCTTGGAGTCACGGTGAAGGGCGGCAAAATATTGTGAGTTGGCTATGTTGGTCGGCTTGACCGAAGTTGCAGCCTTACCTTTCTTCTTGCCGATGTGGTTCACCTTGGAGATACCATCCATCTCACGAATGAACTCGTCAAGGAATCTTCTCCAGTCCTCCATAGTCCAGTTACGTGCCTCCTCCTCAGATGGGGAAAGCTCAAAGCGGATGGACGTCAGTTCGATGGGCTTCTTGGCATACCTCTGCTTGAACATGGACTGATGCAGCATCATCTCGTCCCACATGCCCATAGGTGGCAACCCCTCGCTAAGATGGTTAGTCTTGACGATGTCCGCGCGGTTGTTTTTGGTTGCGTAATTGGTCATTGCCTGACCATGCTGAATTGCTGATGCTTTTGCTATCATAACATATCCAAGAATTTGTCTCTAATGCGGCTCAATTCCTCTATTAGGGTGTTGATGCCTTGAAGCCAACGTTCCATAAAGTCAGCTCTCTTGAAGAGTTTCAGTCTCTCGGCCTGTGGCAGGGCATGAAGCGCATTGCGCACATAAACCAGTTCAGACCTTGCCCCGATTAAGCCCTTCAAGGCTTCCTCCTGCTCTGCGGTCATGGGTAGGGATGGCTTGTGTCCGATGCCTAAGTCATGTAGATAGGTGCTCTTGCTCCTGCCAGACAATCGGGCATTATGTACTACCAGGTTGTAGTGTTCTTCTGTGAAACGAACGTCTATGTGTCTGGTCTTCGGAGGTCTCTTCCTTGAGGTTTTCTCCGTGTAGTTATTCTTGTCTTTTGTCATTGTAGATGGGGTTTATAAAGTTTTTACTTGATATAACAGGACAGTCAATGTGAGCCTGCGAACATTCAAGAATGCCAGTAGGAAGCGGTGGGCGAAGCGAAACCGTCTGACACTGGTACTTCTTGTTTAGACCTCCGAAAAAACTACGGCTAATAGAGGTAGCGGCTCCTGGATAGCTTGCCTGTCGGGAACGTCAATAGTCGAAATAAGGGAAAGTAGAAATGGCATCATGAGTGCCTTGGGGTGATATGTGCGCCATGCCTCTCCGTGTTATCCTCTCATTGCCTTTCATGGGGCGGTGGCTGCAAGAGATTGCCCTCGTCGTCATAGACAGGAGGCGGCAGCAGTTCAATGGGGGGTGCCTCTTCTCCTTGATTGCAGTCATCTTCTGACGGCTGTCCAACCTCGCACTCAAAATGGTCAACACCTTCCTTTTCCCTTTGTTTGAAGTCTTGTGGTATCGGAGAAGGATCTGAAAGTCCGTCCCCGAAAACATGAGAATTAACGAAAGGGGAAGAGGTATTATAAGAGGCAGGAACATGGGGCTGCAGAATGTCAGTAGTGGCAGGATTGACGCTGCTGTCTTTCTGCTGACCTATGCCATTGGAGAGATTGCCTCCCGAAGAGCAAGCGGTATCGGATGGGACATTGGACACCGATTCCTCTTGGGTGGCGGAAGTCACGGCTTGACGGTTGTAGAAGGGGTTCTTGATGGCTTCTTTGATGCCGTCAACGTACCAAAAGGCGATGCATAGTATCGTATGTATGGAGGTGCGGTTGTTCCTCTCGGTTGAGAGAATGCCCACATGATTGAACAGTTCCACCACCTTTGCCGCTGTCTTGCGGTCACACTTCCAAAGGGCAGACAACTCAACGGTTGAGATGGCAAACTGCCCGATGGAGAGAGAAGCGGAGAAGCCTGTCTTCTGATAAACACTTGGCTTGGTGGATGCCATTGATACAAAAGTGGCGAAGGCGGTCATGCGGTGGAAGCCCTGCCTGTCATCCTTTAAGAAATCGAGCTGCTCCTTGGTCAGCAGGATTCCGTATTTTATGCTTTGGTTACTCATCTTGAAAAACTGATTATTAGTGAAACGGATTACTCAGCAAAGAGAAAATGAATGTTTATTCTTTTTCCCTTTCGTAAAAAGGCAAATTCCGTGAGTTCTATTATCCGTCATGTTATTCTTCCCCATTAGGAATTATCTCATCCTTGTCCCTCTTCATGGAGGCAGGCTTGTTCTTCTTGCTTTTCTGCAACATTGCCAGATGAGCCTCGAAGTCTGCCTGTTCCTCCTGGGTCGATTCGTAAGGCTTGTCCCATGAGCCACCTGCCTCAATCCATTTTATCAGTTGGTCTTTGAAGAAGTAGAGTGTGTTCCCTCTCTTGTAGAATGGGATGCGTCTTTCAGATGTGTAAGCATAAAGCGATGAGACTTTCTTTCGGACGAAGGCACTTGCCTCTCTGATGTCCATAAGAACATGGTCATTCTCGCACGGAGCATTGCCTATTCTCTGACCAATGTCATCAAGACGAGTCATCATCGTATTGACCTTGGTCAGAAGTTCGCCAACTGCGCTGGGCAGTTGGTCGAACGATAATGATTTGTTTTCTTCCATTTGTTATCCTGATTATGTGTTTCACTTATGTCTGGTCACTCTCTGCCTTGGTTGGCATCTTGAGAGAGATACGTTCTGCCGCATCACGTTTGAGCTCGTCCACCACATCGGCATACACCTGAGTAGTGGCAAGATTGCTATGGGTAAGCAGCTTGCTCACAGTGTAGATGTCCGTTCCCTCTGCCAACTGTAAGGTGGCAAAGGTATGGCGGAAGCAGTGGAAGGTGATGTGTTTCTCGATGCCGGAAGCCTTTATCCACGGTTTGAGATACAATGCCACTGTACTGTTCGTGAGGTTCTTGAACACCTGTCCAGTTGCTCGCTCGCCACAGAGTTGCAGAGCCTCTTCGCTGATAGGCAGGATTGCAGCGGTGGAAGTCTTCTTTGTGATAATGTCCATTCCCCAGCCGCCATCAGCCAATTTGACGATGTTCTCCCACTGGAGTCTGATGCAGTCAGAGAGACGAAGACCTGTAAGGCAGGAGAAGAGACCAGCACGGCGAAGGACATCACTCTTGCAAGGAGTCTGAGACAACTGCAACAACTCTTCCTTGGTGAGGAACTGCCGCTTGTTGCCATGAGCCTTGGCACGCACAAGTTTCTTGGCGATATTCTCTTTGAGCAGTCCGTCCTCATATGCGATGGCAAGGATGCACTTCAACTTGGTAAGGTTGTTGTTGGCTGTCGTTCCCATCATGCGCTTGCCGTTGTGCATACAGGCATCCGACAACAGGTAATCGAGGAATCCCTGACAGTACGGAACGGTAAGGTCGCAGAAACGGCACTCTCCATGCGTGTAGTTGTGGAAGTGCATGTAGGCGGTTGCCCAGTTCTGGCTGCTGCCACGCTCAATCATGAGGTTCTTGAAGTATTCCAAGAAGCTCTCCTTGCCCTTGTTGCGGTCGAGGAAGCCATACTCCTCATTGATGATGGACTCAGTCCTGCGGCACTTGATGATTTCAGCTTTCTGAATCATACTCTTGTTGTACTCCTGCTGAAAGCGTTCAACAGGGTTGGTGTAGATGTAAAGACCGAGGTACTCCCTGCGTGAGAGCTTGCCTGTCTTCGGGTTGCGGATTGGAGGATAGAAATCCAGATAGAGGGAAGTCTGTCCGTTCTTGATAGGTCGTTTCCGCACAGTGACCTTTGTACAAATGTTCGTCATATAGTTATTCTTTTATTATTCTTACCGATGTGTATCTGTGGATGCGAATAGCCATGGTCGCAACGCTTTAACTCTCAAATCCGATGCAAAGTTAGATTGCCGTGAAAAGAGAAAAGCAAAGATGGCTTCAAATACAGCCAGAATTTAACCTGAATTTGCTTTTGAGTATGATTTTACGCTCAAAATCAGACTAAAAGCAGGTATTGGATGCGTTTTTTGTCTTATATCCGTTACTCTGCGTTGTGGGTTTGTTTCGACCGACATGGATGGGTGCTGCATAGCAATTGCAACGGCATGGGTCGTATATGAGTTTGTTTGAACCATCTCTTGACTTGTGTCTCACTTCCGTTTTGCCTTGGTCGTAGTACTGCTTTTCTCTGCCTTCTTGCGTGCAGCCTCCCAGTCTGCTTTCAGATAGTAGTTGGCTCTTCCGCCTTTGAACTTTCGGATTCTCACTCCATGGGTCTCCGCAAATCTGCGTACCTGTGTCTTGCCTAATCCGTAGAGTTTCATGATGTCGAAGCAGGTGTACCAGTCATCGGAAATGTTCTTACCCTGTTCTTCATTATAAAGCCCGATAACCCTTTCCACGTCTTCTTTCTTGAAGCAGGTCGTTCCCCATGCGTGAACTGACTGGAGTTGGTAACGATTGCGGACTTCATAGAATCTTCCATACTTGATATTAAAGGTGCTCAACACCTCTGCCATTGTGTAATGGGTGTCGTGGGTTACTCCATCAGGTGCTCTTTCACCAGCCCTGGGAGTCTTGCGACACTTTGCCAACTTGTTGACTGAGCCAGTCTCGGCATCTTTTAGCCTCTGTGCTTTCTTGGACGTTGCTCCTTCTAACGATAGGGAAGAAGGGAGAACCACCTGATAACCTTGTCCCTTGGCTATTTCAAGAAGGTCTTGCAAATAGATCCTGGTCATGCGTGTACCGAAATTTACGGCTCTTAGCCTGCCTTGACGAATAAGACTGCGTACTGTCTTGACGCTGATGCTTACTGCCTGCGCTGTTTCCTCTACGGACATCAGCACGATTGGAATGCGAGTTGTAGTATTCATTTTTACCGTTATTTTTGAATTTTGCAGTGACTCATGGGGGATGGTCCTTGACGGAAACTTTTAAGAGGAAACAAGGGGAAATAAGAGGAAATAAGAACCCTCATTAAGAACCGTGTGTCCCTCTGCCCATGGTACAACCGTGGTACAAAATTACTATAAACGGATGAAACTCGCAATAGGCGGTTGGAGCGTTATGTTAATGAATATGTATTGAAAATGAGCTATTTATGACGTTTCTCTAAGTTTTGTTTGGAGTTCTTTTCGATGCGTTTTAGTCCATATGACATGCATGTGGAAGGACTTTCCGCTTCCAGACGGACCGAGGCAGAAGAAATTGGAGTTATCCGTTATCTTGTTCTTTCCTTCCTTACCACTGATGTCTATGGCAACAGGCACACCTTGGCGGTCTGTATAGTAAATCTTCAATGGGGTTTCCTCACTATGCTGAATGCGCTCTTTGTACATGAGACAGGCTGCTGCATCACTGAGAGTCAGGAAACGGTCATACTCTGGGTTGGTGGAGTAGCAATTTCCAGGGAATGAGTTGACAAACAGCTCCAACTGGTTGTAGGCTCTTTTGCTGATATGAATGCCCAATCGACCAAAGGAGTTCTCCAGATGGTTGGTACATTTCTGAATATCAGCATCTATAGGTACTCCAACGACAAGGTTGAAGTGGGCATATACCAACTGTTTGTTTTCTCTTGCTATCACATCCTGTACCTTCTTGATGTCCTCCACGGCTATCTGGTTGCTTGGATTTGGCATACTGGCATGACGGTTTTTCTTCTTGTCGAGAAGGGAGAGCTCTCTTTTCTGGTTAGGAATAAAGAACATCTGGTTATACACTACTACATCTGCAGAAGGAATACAGTCAACCAATGATACCATATCCACTGGCATCGAAACATTGTTCACCTCAATATTGGTGAATGGACGGACTATAGATGGTGTGCTGACACAGTCAACATCAACAAGACTATAGACCTTGCATCGTTTGTTGCCCATGCTGATAGACTCTTCATCAACTTTGAAGTTTGTCATTGACACAGTCTTGTCGTTGAAGTTCATGGAGAAATAGCGGTCAACATATTCACGAGCCGTATTTCCGTCCAGGTAGGATGCTTCCATGCCGGAATCCTTCAATTGGTCTTTGACTTTTCGGATCTTCACCATAAAGTCGCGCCATTTCTTACTGTCAAAAGAGAAGATGCGGCTTTTCTTATTCTCCTGGGTGATAATCAGATAAGTCTGGCTGTCAGTATAGGAACGTCCATTGAAATACTTGAAGTAAGACTCTGACAAGAACTCATGGTTGTCGTTACTCTCATCCTGAAACTGCTTACGCACGAAGACATCCTGCTTATGAATGGCATAGCCTTCACCGAGGGTCTGGGCAAGTGCGGTGACAAGATGATTGAACTCATAGTAGCTGTCTATGTTGGCAGAATACTTCTGCACCGGGTTCTCCATCTTCAAAATGGCTGAGTATTCGCCAGTCTTGGTGTAGAGCACGCCAATGCCATCCACATCCTCAACAGAGAAGTAGATGTCCTGAAAGATCTTCTTGCGTTTGCCTCCGGTTCCAAAAGCAGAGACTGAGATAGCCATGCCTATGAGTATAGCTACAAATGCTATGATTACATATATGATCATTGTTATTTGCTCTTTTATCAAATGAAGATAGGCTCATCCTTGCGAGAGGGTGAGCCTACCGATTTACACTATTCAGATTTCAACACACTTGCTCATTTGTTTACGTTTGAATTTTGTTTGATTACATTCTATGCGAACAAGCATAGATGAACACACCATGCTCTTCCTTCTTGGTATGCAACCCTTTCTTCTGTTTGAAGAAGATGAGGGCGGCTCCCGAACAGAGGGAAACAGCAAGAACCACAAGACCAACCACAAAGCCGAGAATGCAATATGCTATGATAAAGCCGAGGATGGCTCCACCAACGGCACAGGTTGCCCAGGTGATGTAGCGTCCCTGGAACCCCATAAATTCAAGGGGCTTCTGGAGACCCTTGAACATGGGATAGCTTACGTACTGATTTTCGTTTACTTCTTCTGACATGATGTATTCTTTAATGCTTGAACGATAGATTAGAGACCGAAGAACAAAGGCAGAGCCTGGGCTGCAGCAACGAGGAAGATACATGCGCCAACAACCATCATGATCTTCTTTTTCAGAATCTGCTTCCGAATTGTAAAGTGCTGAATATCAACACTCCCAAAAAGCAAAAAGTACCAAAAGAAACAAACTGGAAACAAAAATTTCAAAAACCCCAAAATGAAAACATCTGCTTAACATATCTTAACACGGAAATGAACGGAAATTTTCATTTTCTATCATTTTGTGCTGCGTTCCTGAAGGTGCAAAATCAGGTATTGTGAACCTTATTGTCGTTTCAGCAATCAGGTTGAAAAAATGGCTTTAGTTGGAAAAATGTGCACGAAAAGTGGGCTTTTCAGGTGGCATTTTATAGTATTTTCTGCGAAAATACAGTTGTATGTTTAACTTTCTACGTATAAGTCTCTTTAGTCTCACGGAATTTTATTAACTTTGCACCAAAGTTTATTTTAACCTAAAATCCGCAACTATCATCCAATACACGATTAAGGGTAGATTTATGAGTCGTTAGTAGCAGCTTTCAGTAAAAAGCAACAGCACAACATCAATATGTAGCCACCATCCCCTTACCCCACGATGCGACTTGAGGTAATACGCAGATTCAAACCGGAAAGAAAGGATTCTTATCCGAATTCTGTTTTGAAGGGTTTTGCATAAGCGCGGTTCTCTGTGTAGATATTCAGCACGTATTGCCTTGCAGTCATGATCCACTTGGCAGGTACGGAGATGAATCTGAAGACAAAAGCCTTTATGCGACTCGTTTTCTTGAGCCCAAAAGCCTTGGTGTCAAGCCTGCTCATGATGGTCTTGTAGAAATTGTGTATCAATGCAGTAAGCAGAAGAAAGACAGTATTCTCCGCCATGAATGACTTGGGGAGCCTGCTCCAACCGAATCCGTTGTTCATGTCGTCAAAGATACGTTCCTTGCCGCCACGCAGATTGTAGAATTCAACAATGTCCCTTGTCGATGACTTGTAATCGTTGGTCAGAATACAACGGTAAGTGTATTCGCCTTCCCACAGGTCAAGGTCGCCACTGTTGCGTCTTTGTCTCTGGATGACAAGACGATAGCACTTGCCTTCCCATTTCTCAACGAGAATGGAATTGAGTTCGAACTGGATGCCGTTAATCTCCTCCGTCTTCCATCCTCTCAGAGCAAAGATGTCATTGTAGAGCGAACTGCATCGGTTGGCACGGATGTAGAAATGTTTGCAATGCTTCTCTATCTCACTGACGATTTCCTTCGAGCAGGAACCGCAGTCTGCCCTGAAGCGATTTACACGGATGTTCTGGGATTCCAGAAGAGCGAAGAATCTCTTATGGGTGTCTGCCTGATGAAAACGCACATTCGTGTTACCATCGCTGTTCTCGATATAGACTATCTTGTCACCGATAACATATACGCCAGGCCTGTAGCCGAGGAACTTTTTGTAGGTCGGTTTTGCATCATACTTCTCCGTTTCAAGGAACTGATGGTCAAAGTCAACATCGTATTCCTCAATTTCCTTCAACTCGCCTGTAGAAACCAAAGCGTTTATAAGCAATGTGTTGAGTTTGTCTGCAGTATTGAAATCATAGGTCTTGCCTTGGTCGGAAGTATAGGAGATGTTTTCCTGTGTCAGTTCCTTGATGGCTCTGAGGATGGTATCAGAGCTGCATGTACGAAGGGTAGGATGATACGAGAGATGGCGCATCAGTTGTGACGTTACATCTTCCACGCATGAGCCGCCACAGAAATAAACGCTCATCAGCGAACGGACTATCTCGCTGAACTGATATCCGAAGATACTGCTGCATCTCTGACCCAGTGTTGAGTCGATAACGGGTGAAAGCATGGAGTCAAATTTCTCCATGATTGAAAAAATTCCTCCAAAAGGTGTGAGTTTTTCGAATTTTATTTGTACCTTTGCAGCGCCTTGTTACGATTTTCGCTTGTTTTCTAATTGCAACACTAAGATAAGTGAAAAATCTGACACGGCAAAATCCTGGGCAACTTTTTGTTGCTCAGGAACTTATAAATAAAGTTAAATCAAAGTGTTGCGGAATTAAGGATCATGTCGAGCATTCGTTGTTCAATAGCACGTATTTTTAGAATCCGTGCATAGTCTATACTGGGAATCCTAATCTCAGTTTTCTTATCACCTTCAACTCTTTTTGAGGGGAAAATTTCTATTATCATTTATTCATGAGGTTTATGATGCAGATGCTATATCTGTATCCGTAACCCATTATAAGAAAACAAGTATGGACTTTAATAAAGCTCGATTATTATATCTTATCGTATTTTTCCTGTATTCCGGCCTAAGTGTGTCCGGACAATCGATTCATGTTTCAGGAAGAGTACTTCAACAAAATACGCAAACACCTGTTGAGTTTGCTAATGTCGTTCTATTCAAACAAGATTCAGTCTTTCTGAAAGGAACAACGACAGACACTATCGGAAGATTTGAATTTGAAAATCTTCCCACAGATAATTATGTGCTGTCAGTATCCTGTTTAGGATTTGAAACAAAGCGGATTTTGATACAGAATCTGACGGAATCAGCACAAATAGATGTGTATTTGAATGAAAATGTTTTGTTACTTGGGGAAGTGGTGATTTCTGCTTCTTCCACAATAAACAAGATTAACCAACGGATTGTGTTCCCGACAAAATTGCAAATCAGCCATTCTGCCAACGGAATGCAATTGCTGAATACAATGATGCTTCCCGGCTTGAACATCAATCCGATGCTGAATACGATTTCATCATCCGACGGCGGGAAAGTCATTTTGCAGATTAACGGCGTAAATACCACGCCGGAAGAAATTCAGACCTTGCAACCCCGCCAAATCAAGCGGATAGAATATTCGGATTATGCAGGTATCCGATACGGACATGCTTCCAAAGTTATCAACTACGTGGTAGTAAGGGATGATAAAGGCGGTGTTGTTGGTGTGGATTTGATGAACTCGCTGAATATCCTTGCAGGGGGCGATGTTTTCTTTGCCAAATTCAACAAAGGAAAATCGGAATATGCTTTGAACTACACCGCAGCGTTTCAACGCATCAACACGAATAACAGAAATCGCACAGGTAGTTATCAGTTTGAAAATTCATCCCCTATATTGAGGGAAGAAATCAGTGCCGGAGGTGATAATTCGTACCAAATGCATGATTTTTCGCTGACATACAACTATCAGCAGAGCGATTCGGCTTTTTTCAATGCCAAGTTGAAATATAATCTGAGCAATCAGCCTCACAACGATTTCAACAGTTTTCTAAAAGAGAATGGCACGGACAAAGGGTTGATTTTTGACGGAAGTCAGCAAAAAATTAATGTTCCTACCATCGACTTGTATTACCAGTATGGTTTACCCAAAAATCAGAAAATATATGCTAATGTGGTGGGGAGTTATGCGAACGCAGCATCTTCGCGGAATTACTGCGAATACAACGATGTTGATACTCTTTTCAGCGAACGTTCGGAACTGTTTTCCGATAAATATTCACTGATTGCCGAAGGCATATACGAAAAAGGATTTGCCCATGGAAATTTGAAATTCGGGATAAAACATATTCAGTCGTTTACAGAGCAGACAATTAATCAGGGCGAGGAATTCAAATCGGATTTGAATCAGGCGGAATCGTCGGTTTTTGCAGAGTGGTTTTATAGTAAGGGCAAATTCAGCTATAGCTTGGGACTTCGCCTGAATCGCCTGCATTTTTCCAATGTATCTGTTACCAAAAGCTATTACCATTTCTTACCCAAAGCGATGGTTGGCTATCGGTTCAGTGATAATTCTTTTATCCGGTATGATGCGGAGATGAGTCAAACGAATCCAACCCTGATGGAGTTGGCCGACACGGAAATCCGTCTTGACTCGTATCTTGCCGAGAAAGGGAATCTGTTGCTTCAACCGTACCTGAATCTGAATAATAATTTATATTACGAAAACAGAAAAGGGTTGTTCGCTTTCAATGCAAGCCTGCATCATCACTACAAACACAATCCTATCATGGAATCGAAAAGAGAACATGGAAATGTGTTCCTGACAATGCCCGAAAACATGAAAGATTGGAATAAGTATAATGCGGAGATAACATTGAAAGTAGGGATGATAAAAAACTTCCTGCAATTTTCGGTTACAGGAGGCTTCAACCACTTTGACAGTCGTGGGAACAACTATTCGCATACCCATTCTAATTTTTATTACAGGGCAGATGTTTTGGCAATGTATAAGAAATGGATGCTGATAGGCCAGCTACAGCCTTTTGACGAAAGGTTATACGGCGAAACCGTCATAAAGGATGGTAATTATCACTACTTGGCTATCCGGTACAATGCGACTAATTTTTCTTTTGGCATAGGTGCGTTCAATCCGTTTAAGAATGTTTCCCGAACCATTATGGAAAACAAAAATGCACAAGCGCCTTTCCGAAGAGAAAGTTTTAGCGATGCATCCCGAATTCTCGTTGCCACGCTCACTTGGAATTTTAATTTCGGAAAAACTCATCTTGTCGGTACTAAATCGCTGAATAATCAGGATACCGACTACGGAATCAAAGGAAGTTATAAGTAAGATTAGGTGTTGATTTCAACAAATTCTGTATTATGTATTTCTGGCAAATCTATCACTAATTATCTTTCAGCGACATGTTGTTGCTTCGCGTTCACTGAATCCTATCGGAATTCAGTGAACGCCTTTGTGTGTCGTCAACTGACGATATCATCCTTTTTTTTACTCAAAATCAATAAAAATGAAAGATAAGATAAAAAACATTGCAGAAAAATTAGAACATCAAATCAGGATGCATGAACTCGATTTAAATGACAGGATTAAAGATATTCCTCAAATAATATTGCTGTTGGAACAGGGGTTCTCGGAATTGAAAGAAATAGTTTCGTTTTATAAGTTCAAAAGTGAAATGGATGAAATATTCTTTTTCAAGATAATAAAACCCAAGTTTTTTAGTAAACTAATCTATTACAGGAAAGTGTATAACATCGAAATGATGCGCCCCAACGGACAAGATTGTGTGCTGAAAAATTATTTCATCAATGAACTGAATCAGTTAGAGAATTTCTACAATAAGAACATTGATTTCTATAAATACTACCGTTCGGGAAGTACGCATTTGGATAAGTACTTTTTTCTGAGAGGAAAACAAGATATTCAAATGACAATGGAAACATTTTATTTTGAAAGAGACCCTAATTTTTCTACGATTTGCGATTTTAAAGTTGCAAAAATAGTAGCAAACGAAATGTTGCGAATTTATCTGAATCCTAAAATCCGCAACTATCATCCAATACACGATTAAGGGTAGATTTATGAGTCGTTAGTAGCAGCTTTCAGTAAAAAGCAACAGCACAACATCAATATGTAGCCACCATCCCCTTACCCCACGATGCGACTTGAGGTAATACGCAGATTCAAACCGGAAAGAAAGGATTCTTATCCGAATTCTGTTTTGAAGGGTTTTGCATAAGCGCGGTTCTCTGTGTAGATATTCAGCACGTATTGCCTTGCAGTCATGATCCACTTGGCAGGTACGGAGATGAATCTGAAGACAAAAGCCTTTATGCGACTCGTTTTCTTGAGCCCAAAAGCCTTGGTGTCAAGCCTGCTCATGATGGTCTTGTAGAAATTGTGTATCAATGCAGTAAGCAGAAGAAAGACAGTATTCTCCGCCATGAATGACTTGGGGAGCCTGCTCCAACCGAATCCGTTGTTCATGTCGTCAAAGATACGTTCCTTGCCGCCACGCAGATTGTAGAATTCAACAATGTCCCTTGTCGATGACTTGTAATCGTTGGTCAGAATACAACGGTAAGTGTATTCGCCTTCCCACAGGTCAAGGTCGCCACTGTTGCGTCTTTGTCTCTGGATGACAAGACGATAGCACTTGCCTTCCCATTTCTCAACGAGAATGGAATTGAGTTCGAACTGGATGCCGTTAATCTCCTCCGTCTTCCATCCTCTCAGAGCAAAGATGTCATTGTAGAGCGAACTGCATCGGTTGGCACGGATGTAGAAATGTTTGCAATGCTTCTCTATCTCACTGACGATTTCCTTCGAGCAGGAACCGCAGTCTGCCCTGAAGCGATTTACACGGATGTTCTGGGATTCCAGAAGAGCGAAGAATCTCTTATGGGTGTCTGCCTGATGAAAACGCACATTCGTGTTACCATCGCTGTTCTCGATATAGACTATCTTGTCACCGATAACATATACGCCAGGCCTGTAGCCGAGGAACTTTTTGTAGGTCGGTTTTGCATCATACTTCTCCGTTTCAAGGAACTGATGGTCAAAGTCAACATCGTATTCCTCAATTTCCTTCAACTCGCCTGTAGAAACCAAAGCGTTTATAAGCAATGTGTTGAGTTTGTCTGCAGTATTGAAATCATAGGTCTTGCCTTGGTCGGAAGTATAGGAGATGTTTTCCTGTGTCAGTTCCTTGATGGCTCTGAGGATGGTATCAGAGCTGCATGTACGAAGGGTAGGATGATACGAGAGATGGCGCATCAGTTGTGACGTTACATCTTCCACGCATGAGCCGCCACAGAAATAAACGCTCATCAGCGAACGGACTATCTCGCTGAACTGATATCCGAAGATACTGCTGCATCTCTGACCCAGTGTTGAGTCGATAACGGGTGAAAGCATGGAGTCAAATTTCTCCATGATTGAAAAAATTCCTCCAAAAGGTGTGAGTTTTTCGAATTTTATTTGTACCTTTGCAGCGCCTTGTTACGATTTTCGCTTGTTTTCTAATTGCAACACTAAGATAAGTGAAAAATCTGACACGGCAAAATCCTAGGCAACTTATTGTTGCTCAGGAACTTATAAATAAAGTTAAATTATAGTGTTGCGGAATTAAGGTTTAATTGCAATTTTATGGTCACTTATTTTGATGCATGTGAGATTCTTGAAATGCTGTCTGAAGCATCTGTAAAGGTGTTTCTGGACGGCGGTTGGGGTGTCGATGCACTTATAGGCAGAGAAACAAGAATACATAACGACATCGATCTGTTCGTAGAGAAGAAAGACTATGGTAAGGCCATATCCGTGATTACCTGGAAGGGATACAGAGAAGTTGTAATGGACTATACGACCGATAGCCATACTGTCTGGAAAGATGACAACGGAAGAATAATCGATCTGCATTGTTTCGAATATGTCGAAGATGGAATTCTATATGACGGATACACTTTCCCAAGCGAAACTTTCTCAGGTAAAGGAAATATCGGGAATATTGAGGTAACATGCATAAACCCGGAGGCACAGGTACAGTTCCATCTTGGATATGAATACGATGAAAATGATGTCCACGACGTCCTGTTATTATGCAGAACTTTCAATCTTGAGATACCGGAGCAATATAAAACTCACATCTGATTCAATATGCTATGATTACTGATAGTTATGATATTGAAACTGAACCAATGATCAATCTGTTTGATTTCTACGGCAGACGTGGAGATTTTGCAGATATATGCCTGATAATATTCTCGAAGGAGATTCATCGGCATTTACTTGATTCCTACGAATCTGAAATTATTGCAACTATGCCGGCTTGCAATGGCGATACGCATATCTATAAAACAACTTATAAAGGAGTTACGATAACTTTCTACCTGTCAGGAATAGGTTCAGCAGTAGCATCCTCTCAATGTCATCTTGCAAGCTGGCTAACTGGAGCATCAAAGTTCATTATGTTCGGTTCCTGTGGCAGTCTTGACCGTACAACCACACAAGGTAGATTTATCATACCGACACAAAGTTACAGAGGGGACGGGTGTTCATATTATTTTGCAGCACCATCCGACTATATTGATATAGCCGCAAGCAAGGAACTTTCCATAATTTTCGACAAATTATCTGTACCATATATTACAGGTAAAATATGGACGACAGATTCGATGATCAGAGAAACAAAAGGACTTGTACGCAAACGTATGGAAGAAGGGTGCATCGCTGTAGAAATGGAATTGGCTGGAGTTCAATCTGTGTGCGACTTCTACAATTTGAAGTTGTATGCTTTTTTTGAAACAGGTGACATTTTGGATACAAATGGATATGAAGCCAAAGGCTTGAACAATGCCAACCATAGTTTAAACAAACTTTATATTGCTTTAGAAACGGCAACCTACATCTGAAGTATATCAGAATTGTAAATTCCCATTTAGCGGACTATATAAAAAGTATTCCATAACCATCTATACGTGGTTTACGGAATGCTTACTTTATAACAATTAGGTTTACACTCGTTTATTTTGACGGTGCAAAGTTACTCATGCTATCTGGCTCCCACAACGGGCAATAGTGCACATTTTCAAGAAAATGACGTTTTCAAGAAAAAAAATATCCCTACAAACTTAGACTATGCCAAGTTTCGTAGGGATTTTGGAGGGTATAAACATTAGATTACTTCGTCCAGTGGTAGTGACTGTCGAGCATCAGGAAGATAGCCAAGCCGAAAATAACGAGTCCAAGGACAAAGAAGAACCAGAAGAAATACTGCACATAGTGTCCGAGGTAGGTTCCGTCGTACTCCTTGTACCTTTCCTGAACCCTTCTACGTTCTTCATAAAACATTTGATTGACCTCACGGATATGCTTCTGCATCTGAGTGGTCATCCATTCATGTTGTTTGTCGAACATGTCCTGAATCTTCTTCCAGTCAACATCATCGACTCTGACTGAAACCTTCAACTTGGTTGGGGCATCCTTCAGAACATTGTCAATGTGGGTATTGATGGTGTCAACCTTACCACTGATAGTGTCAACGGCATTGCCAAGAGCAGTCTGAGCTGAATTGTACTTACGGATGGCAGACTCCAGTTGAAGAGTTGCATTGATCCAAGTGTTGGTCGCTTTGTCAATGTTCTCACTCAACTGCCTGAGTTCAGGCGCACGACTGACAACAGCATCCTCGGCATCATGCTCTTCAATCTCTTCCTGGACTTCGTTCATCATGTCATCGAAGTCAGGCTTCTGCTCGTCATCTTCGATGAGTTCTTCTACATGTTTTGTTCTTCTCATTGATATGTAGGATTTGTCTAACGGTGGAATGAACGTCTTTTCTGCGGTGGCTTGCACATGGCATGAGCCATCTGGAGGCAACGGCGAGCCCGCTCACGCTCGTCTTCGTCATCATCCTTACCCCAACCAGAGGAAGGAGCAGAACCACCACCGCCACAAGATTCGGACACGGTTGTTGCTGCATCAATCATATCAAGGAAGAGAAGCATACCTACATGAGAAATGTCCTCTCTTGATGCAGTCATATCAGAATCAGGAACCTGAACCTCATTGAGGAAGATGTCCTTGACCGTGTTCGGAATATAGATTCTCTTCATTTCACCGCTAACATTGACATTGAAGGCAGTCTTGGTAGCAACTGGCAATGGCTTAGAATTGGACTGGGTAGGTTTCGTTGTCTGAGCAACATGGCGAGCAGGGCGAGCCGGTGAAACGGAAGGTGAAGCAGGTCGCATCTTGACCTGAGTAGGCTTAGGATGCATCTTCTTCCATGTGGCTTCAAGCTGTGATACCATGAACTTTCGACCGATGGCAGAAGCCTTGAACACTGAGGCATTCTTGCCGATGGTGTAGCCCACAAGTTTGCAGTTAGTAGTGTCATACCTTGGATTGACCTCATAGCCTCTCATGCGAAGCATATCAAAGTAACGGTCAATGTCGAAACTATCCATCTTCTGAAGGGTATATTCGCAAAACTCCGCTATATCTTGTTGGCGCATTTCACGAACCTCCTGAGGTTGCTCCCAACCATGCCTTGCGTTGATAATTTCCGCAGCCCTTATTGCTCTGATGTGAACATCGTGAACATCGTTGGTCTTACCGTCATTATCCACACGGCAACAGTCAAGATGCAGGTGAAGGGTTCCAGACTTGGAATCCCGATGCAAGGCAGCAACACTCATAGAATTGCGGAAATTGGTCTTGACCTTCTCCTTAAAGCCTTTGGGTAAAAGTCCGACTGAATCCAAAGCTTCCAATCCTTCATCAGCGAGGTTTGCCCAGTCATCCAAGGTATAGTTCTCTGACTCTTCCTTGGATGGGGAGAGTACAAACGTGGTCATGAAGCGTTCCAACTTTCGCCCAACAGTCCTGTCCTGTTGATGCAACTGGCAGTGATGCTTCATCCGATACCAGATTTCGGTGGCATCGAGATAGTCAGGCATGTGGTTCACCTTGACCACGGTTGCATCCTCCTTCTCCATTGCGTACCTTGCGGCATTGCCGCCATAGGCTACTGGTCTTGCGAGTATAATCATTCGTCTTCTTGAACTTTGGTCAGTACAGGAGAAGTAAGGTTGTCTTCAATGCTATACCAGTGTTTGATGAGTCGTTCAACGGCTTCAATCCACCACTTCATGAACTTTGGAGATCTGAACATCTTCTGCTTTTCCTCGGGTGAAGCATCGTGCAACTTACTGCGGACTTTTATCAAGTCGGTACGTGCCTCAGTCAGAGAGTTCAGGGCTTTGCTTTCCTCTGGAGTGAGTCGCTGACGTGGGTGATGCTTCTTGCCAGTCTCAACGAGATACTTGCCTATGCTCATACCACATTCCTTAGCGAGTTTTTTCAGTTCCTTCCAGTCCTTATCGGTACAGCGGAAGGAATGCACCCTTGTGGGTGTCTTCTTGATAATCTTCTTTTTCTTAGCCATATCTTTGAATATGATTAAAGGGATGAATATAAATCAGTAAAAAAGAAGGACATAGGTCTGCGAGCCTGCGAGTAGCCCGAGAAACTTTTAGGACTGCATAAATTTGGTCACAAATAATGTAGTACAAAAGGATTTCTCGAAAAGTACCTCTTAAAAATCGGTCCTTTTACCTGCTAAGTTCCCGTCAGGGCTTAGAAAGTCGTTTCGGCTTGCCGTGTTGTCCTGTATCGGTAAACGTCCTTTGGGATGGTTTGGCGGTGCAGGTCGCATTCCTGAGTCCTCAGACGGCTATTTGTTGCCGTTCTGGTTGTAGTAGCCGTTAGGCTTCTGATAGCCGTTGAAAGGCGGTCTTTGATTGCCGTTAGGCTGTTGTGGCTGCTGTCCTCCTTGCTGAGAAGGTATCTGCTCATGCTGCTTCCCTTCATTCTGCTTGCCATCGGCTTCACCTTGGGGAGAAGGGCTGTCAGCAGACTGCGGGGAATTGTTTTCAGGAGGTGATGGTGACTTGTTGCCATCTGCTCCAGACTTACCCACATTGCCACTATCATTAGATTGTGGTGATTGGTGCGACACATTGCCAGTTGTCTGAGGATTGTTGCCCTCGGCAGAGTCATTGGATTTGTCATCGGCAGAAGCAGAACCTTCCTTGTCCTTCTTCTTGTCATCAGGATCCTCAGTGATGATGACCTTGGAGGCAGGAACTTCCGCATGGATGATTGCCGTACTGTCGTTATTGCGCTTTAAGGCAAAGGCATTCGACACGAACTTGGCATCAACATACCAGCCTGAGAGACAATGAAGGGTGTAGATGCGGTTATCTTCCACTTCCTGAGAAGAGAAAATGCCCACAGCCTCCATAGCATCCAACAGCTTTGGAACCGTCTTGCGGTCTTTGTCCCAGAGTTTGGCAAGTTGGGTATTGTCAACCATAACTTGACCTGCCAAGATTTCTACTTGCTTGGTCTTGCTGATTTGCACAAGTTTTGGAACTGGCTCGGCAAGATCCACAAGCGACATGAAGCATTCCATACGGTCAATCTTGTACTTCTTGCTTCGAAGATGCTTCAACTGCTCTTCAGAGAAAGTGAAGCAACGATGTAATTTTTTATCGTCCATAGTCTATGATATTATTGAAATGTAACCGAATAAAGGGAAAAGGAATATGCCATCAAAAAGAAGAGAATCACTGGATAAGTTCAACCAGGGATTTCTTCATGTCATCATCAATGACTCGGTATCGGGCAAAAGCAACGCTGCCTTTGGCATGACCAGACATAGAAGCAACCAAATCAGGGTCTTTGACCATGCGGTAAAGATTACCGATAAAAGTCCTTCGTGCAAGATGAGAGGTAGCCACATCTGAGATTGGCTTCTTCTCTTCAAGCCGTGTCTTAGGGTTAATCACAGTGACAACACGATTTACCTTGGCACGCTTCAAGATTCTACGGATAGCATCGTTGAACTTGAAGTTATAATGCTTGGGGAAGATTGGTTCATCATCACCATGGTCATGGCCATCAAGGATAGCCATAGCCTTGGGGATAAGAGGAACCCTTACAACGTCACCTAACTTGCCCTTGGTCTTGATGGGGATATATTCCAGAACACCGTCAATAATGTTCTTGGGGGTGAAGGTCACAAGATCACTATGACGGCATCCGACCATACACTGAAACACGAACATATCACGATACTCAGCAAGTTCTGCATCATCCGTTAGGTCTGCATCCAGAACTTGGTCACGCTCCTGAATGGTCAGGAAATATGGAGTGCCATAGAGTGCCTTGGGCATGTCATAGCCAAAGAAGGGGTCATTGTTTGTGACTCCCTGCTTTCGTACCCAGTTGCAGACGGTACGCATCAAGGTCATGTTAGTGACGATGGTATTCATAGATATGTCATAGTCAGAAGACAGGAAATCCGCAAACACACGAAGATCATCGGCAGTCATGCTGTCAATGTTCATCGGGTGTTTGTGTTCATCCTCAAAACGAGTAACCTTGTCAATCAGGCATCGGGTGTTGCACTCCTGATGCTTGCCGAAATGCTTGTTCTGAAGGTACCTCTCTGCCCAGATGACAAAGGATTTGCTTACCGCCATGCCACTGCCCATGCAATAGGCATTGGGGTGGTGATAGGCAAATATCAGTCGTCTTAGCCAGTCGGAGTTTGCTCCGATATAGTATTCCCTGGTTATGATACCTGTAATCTCCTTGACCTGTGAGTCAAAGAGGTTTCTGGTATCGTCATCCACAAGATTGACACGGCTCTTGTAGCCCTGTCGTTCTTGGCTCCAGTGATTGGGATTGATCTGAAGTTCGCTTGCGCACTTGACATCAAGCCCTTTGTCACGGACACGGAAGTACACCGAAGCACGGCTGTCAAGGTCGTTCTTCGATGTATCTTTCTGACGTATGTAAGCGGTAACTCTCATTGATATGTCTATGATATGACAAAAGGGAAAGAAGAAACTATCTGCGGAAATGCAGGTGACGATGCTCGGGATAGTCCGAAGCAATGTCCTTCAGCTGCTGTTCAAGTCGCTCGTTCTGGTATGGAGTGAGCGCATGGATAGCCTTGATGCAGACACTCTGCACAAGCAGGGTTCGTCTGCCGATAGTGTTTTCTTGGTCAATGCCCTTGTTGGCATGTGAAATCTCGCACAGTTCATTGAAGGCATCCTTCATACTGTGATAGCCTGTGCCATCCTTGGCATAGGTAACGGCAAGGCTGGCTACCTGAGCCAGTTTGTCGTTGTACTGCTGTTGATTGAAATCCTGATTCATAATACTCATTGATTAGTGGTTGGCAAGTTCATTCAGCTTCTGGGCTGCTGCCTCCTTGGTCTCAGCCTCAGACATGCTGCGGTTCTGACGCATCCACTTCAGAAGTTCAGCCTTCTCAAAGTAGATGAGTTTGCCGTTTGGACGGAAGAAAGGAAGCTCATGACGATGGGTCATCTTGTAGAGACTGCTCTTTGATATACCCATGAAAAGGGCTGCTTCTTCAAGTGTCAATACCTCCTTGGCTGCGCTGAGAGTGTTCTCCAGAACCTCGATGCGATGCTCAAATGACTCTACCTTCAAAAGAAGAGTCTCGTTGTCAATAGTCTTATTCATAATCTTGATATTTAGTTGTTTACGTTATCCTGAATGCTTGGTTTTGAGATAGCAAGCCCCTAAGGGTAGCGGAAACCACTACCTTGAATCAGGGCACTGCTTTTGATGAAATGAAACTGGTTGTTATCCTGAATCGGCTCGTTAGCCGTTATTCGTTATCCTGTATATCTATGACCTTGCGAGGGTGCGTGTTGGTCGCTGCCGTTCGCTTGGTTCGTGGAATCTTCTTGTTCTCGGTGTGTGGCTTGCGACTCCTGAATACCGTCTTGGTATTGGAGATAGCCTTGACCTTTTCCTCAGTCAGCACGTCTGCATAGACTGCGGTTGATTTGAGCGACTTGTGACCCATGAGTTTCTTGGTGGTCTCGATGTCACCAGTAGCCGCTTGGATCAATGTGCCAAAGGTATGTCGGGAGGTATGGAAGGAGATTGTCTTCGTGATACCTACCTTCTTGGCTATTCGTTTGAGAGCTGCATCCACATTGGCATGGGCAGGAAGGTGGAAAACCTTGTCATCCTTCTTGGGTGGCATCCATGCTTCTGCGGTTGAGCAGATTGGGACGGCATTGAGTTCCTTGGTCTTCTTCTGGACGATTACAAGTGTGTTCGTTACCTCGTTCCTCATGATGTTTGACCATCGCAAAGCCCTTATGTCGCTGATGCGTAGTCCTGTAAGGCAAGCGAAGCCAAATGCCAACTGGGTTTCCCTGACTCCGTTAGTCTCTTCGGATGCCATGAAGAGTTTGAGTTCATCGGGTGTAAGGTACAGCTTGTGACCAGACTTTGGCTTGGAGATTGTGTCTTCCTTCTCCAACTGATAGAAGGGGTTTGCCTTCAACTTGCCAGTCTTGACTGCCTTGTTGAATACTGCGACAATGCGTTGCTGCATGTTCCGCAAACTGGCATTACTCAACGGCTTTGCCTTGACTCTCACATACTTCTGAGGTACATAGTCATTCTTCAGCCAAAGAAAGAATGCCTTGAACCATGTCTTATCGAACTTCATCAGAGTGATGTGCGGTCTGCGTTTGGCTTTCAGAAACTCCTTCATGCGTTCTTGAAGGTATTGAGTCTGCTCGACAGTCCTCTTGGAATATTCGGGATTGCCGTCCATCCACTCCATGTAAGTCTGGATCCAGTCAATGACTTCGGGTGAGTCATCGTTGGGAATGTCGGGTACAACCATCAAGTGACCTTTCTCGGGAATGGTCTCGGGATGAAGGACGCGCTCGGCACGAATCTCCTGCGCACGTTTCAAGGTAGCCTCGTTGCGTTCCTTTGTCTCTTGGTTAATCTCAGGGATTAGGTAGAGGGAAAGGAACTCAAACTTGCGCTTGCCATTCTCATAGATGTCAAGATACAGGCTCTTGTTGTCGTTTTCAAGGTCTTTTTGTCGAAGTGTGATGGTCATATCAATGATTGTTATAATTGGTTATACCACTGGGGTGAAACACCACCCTGGTTTATCAAAGGGGGTGATTTCAAGTCACCTCCCTTAACTCTTTGAAGGGGGGGGTACTTTCAAAGTACATCCTTTACTTGAACATTCCATCAATGAGGTTGATGGCTTCCTCCTTCTTCTTATCTACGATTTTCGCATAGATTTCAGTGGTCTGAATGTTGGTGTGACCCATCAACTTGCTTGTGGTGAACAGGTCTGCGCCAAGTGTCAGCATCATTGTGCCGAAGGTGTGACGTGAACAGTGGAAACTGATGTGCTTCTCTACACCTGCTGCCTCTGCCCATTTGCGAAGGGCTCTGCCTATGACGGTCTGAGTAGTTGGTATATCAAAGAAGGGAGTTGTTATTCCCTTTGGTTTTGGTAACCAACGCTTTGCCTCTTCAGAGAGTGGGATGATGACAGGCTTCTCCGTCTTCTGCATTTCCATGTCAATATACTCGCCCTTGCCGTCAGGAGTCTTGAAAATGTGAATCGGTGCAAGTTTGTACATATCACTGAGTCGCAATCCAGTGAAACAAGCAAAGATGAAGGCTTGCTTGACCTCTGGGCGGTAACTGTCGGTTGCCATGAGGGCTTTAAGTTCCTCAATGGTAAGGTATTCCTTCTTGCCATCCTTTGGCTGAATGCGCTCCTTGGCATCCAGTTCCTTCATTGGATTGTTTCGGATAATACCTTGACGGACAGCATTGTTGAGAGTAGTCGAGAACATGCCGAGGTAACGGCTTGCCGTGTTCTGGCTGATAGGTCTTGGCTCAATGTACTTGCAGTGTGAGTTTGGGAAGGTGCGAAGGAACTTCACATACCCACGGCAGAAATCAGCATTGACCTCTTCAAGGGTGATGAAGGTCTGATTGGACTCTTCAAGATATTTCTCCACGGTGTGAAGCATTTCAACACGACAATGGAGGGTTGACTTCTTGGTGCTGACTCCACCTTCACAATACTTCTTGATCCATCCTGTCAAGAGTTGTGAACCCTGCTTGACGGTTTCCCAGTCTTGCACTCCGTGACCATGGAGAGCCTTGATGCGCTCTGCCTTGATACGTTCTGCGAGTGCCATCGTTTCCTTGTTCTGCTCCTTGCAGAGTGGATTGACCTCAGGAATGATATAGAGTTTCAGATACTCATACTTTCTGACTCCCTTCCAGTAGATGTCAAGATAGATACTCTTGTTGCCATCTGCGAGAGGTTTGAGACGAATCTTAATCGGCTCCTTCAGTTTGACTTGTTTCTTTGGTCTTGCCATGCTTGTTTATATTTTATTTTGGTAATTTACTCCCGAAAGAAGGGAAAATGAATTTTGCAGAGGGTCTGCGAGGGTTGGGCTTTTCGGATGCTGATATATCGTTTCTGCATCGTGATTATGCCTTTGAAAGCATGTGCAAAGATATGAAAATCAAGCCATATATGAGAAACAAATCAGAAACAAAAATCATTTTATTATATCTTTTTAAGAGTCGGTTGAGCAAGAATCGGAAAAATCAAAAAATCGCTTATTCGCTTGATACTAAGCACTTTATTTGTCACTTCCTTTCTTATCCTTTCCAACCAATTTTGGAGGACTAAGATATTCTTGACATCCTGCTCCTCATTGTTCATAGCGATGTAAACGCTGATAGCACCTACAACGGCTACTACACCGGCAATGGCATAGCAGAGCTTAACCACAAAAGGTACATACTTGGCAATCTCCTCCGTCACAGTTGCGAGGGCATCTGTTCCGGCTGTGTAATCACCAGCTGCATTCTGTGCATAGGTCGCCAATGTTCCACAGAAAAGGAGCATGGCGAGCGTCTTCATACGCTTGGCACTGAAAAGTTTTTTTGCGAAATTCTTGATTTTCTTCATTTGATTTCTTTTGATGTTACTTAAAAAATTTACACTCATTTATCTCTCCTGCAGGTTGAGATGTTTTGTTATCCTATCTTTTTACCTTATACTATATTATAACCGAAGAATGCAGGGAACAGGATAGTTGTACCTATCATGAACAGGCAGGCACCAATCAGCATCATGATGGATTTTGTTACATCACCTTCGCCCGTATTCATCTTTATATAGATTTGTAAAGCTCCTATGATGGCTACGATGGCTGCTATGGCATACACCAGATAGACTACATAGAGCATCATTGTTACCGTAAAGTCATGAGCATTGCTCAGTGCGTCTGCTCCCCAGCTATAATCGACACCTCCGCATTTGGCAGATGCCAACATTGGCTGGAAGAGCATGACACCTATTAACATTATGGCAAACAAAAGATTGTGTTTACAGCTTATCTCTGGCATTCTTCTTTTCTATTTTTCGGGTGTTGTGCTTATTGTTGAGATTCTGCATAAACTCATCTGAGAGGTAACTGCATTGTGGCACTGGATCTATGTGCTCCAAAATCTCATCGTTTTTCTCATTGAGTTCTTCACTGGTCACGGTATGTGACTGTGGCTGCTGCGATTGCTCTTCACCAGAAGGAGGTTGCGGATATGGCACGTTTCCTGTCGGGTTGACAACTCTGAGTCCATCATCCGTGATTTGCTCCGTGAAGGTCATATCACCCTCGTCAGGACCCTCGTTGCGTTCTTCGATTGCAACTGGCTGTTCCTCATTGGTCAAATCACCTACATCATAGGTCTCTTCTTCTGTTTTCTTTTCATCCTTCTTTCCATGTAGGTCTAATGTGATCATTACTGCAAAGTACACTACATACACAAAAGTGAGGACGAGCGCAAAAATTACGAATCCTGACATTTTCAATCTGAATTTTATTTGTTATTTTTATTGTTATCATACTCGGAACTTACATCCGACGAGTCGGCGTATTTCCCAAAAACAGTGCAAAGGAACATATATTTGTGCGATAAATGAAAAAACAAAGCTAAAACCGTTTCAGTCTTAACACAGATTATAAAAGAAGTATGATAATATTTTAATAATCATACTATAGAATAACGAAAGGGCGTATAAAACAAAAAAGGAGACCCTCTCGAAAGAGAACCTCCTGATTGGTTAGTGTCATGGCAGTTTCACACTATTTGGGTGGTTTGATGATACCATTGATTACATCATTAACATCTTTGTAGTTGACGTATCGATGAGATTCATTTATCACCTTATCCTGATAAGCAGCTTTTATCTTCTCTACAGTCTTTGCACCTGCATCATCGTTATCAAGATAACAATGTATCACGGAGTATTCCTGCAGGTATGGCATCAGAACCTTGATGTTACTGACAGAGTTGAGAACGAGATAGTCGCATTCATGTGGCAGGCAAAGCTCATTTCCTGTTATCCATTTCTTGATACTGGCATATGTCAGCATATCAAAGAAACCTTCAAAGATGCAGCATTCTTTGTGTGGCTCGTTGTTTGGTCTGATGATTGAAATCGACTTTTTGCCGATGCTTCGTTTGCTGTATTTGTTTCTGGCTTCCATTCCGCCCTCGATATTCTCAAATGCTATGGCATAGTAACTCTTGTCATAGATACGATAATGTACTTCCTTGCAATACTCCTTGGCTATGTCATAGTCTATTCGTCTCTGCAAAATGTAGTCTCTGAGATAAGGGTGACTGAGCCCAACAATACGCTCAATGATGGTGCTGGCTTCTTTTGCCTTCTCTCGCTGAGCAACTTGGTCTTGCTTCCAGGCTTCCTTTCTCTCATCTTCCTTTCTTTGGGCTTCATAATCCTCTGAATACTGAAGATGGTGTTCCTTTATCTTCTGTTCCAGATAGGTCAGAACTTCATGGTTGTTCCAGGAAGGGTTCATTTTCTGAACCAGATTGATGAGATTGCCACCTTCGCCTGCTCCAAAGTCATTCCATAGATTCTTCTTGGGACTGACATTGAATGAAGGCGATGCCTCTGTCCTAAAAGGAGACAGATACCAATAATTCTCCTTTAATATATAGACATGATGATAGCCCAGTGATTCCAGGAACTGCACAATGCTGACTGATTTAATTTCTTCTATAGTCATGCTGTTACATATATTATGGGCACATATTAGTTTAATATATATATACCCGGTTAAACTTAAACTCGTAAACTCACTTGGACGGAAACAGAGTTGGGTGATAATGGTAGCCGTCTTTTTCTTTTGTTATCAGCTTTCGTTCATTGAAAATCTTTAGCATCTCCTTCACTGCATTATCACCACGCTTGTAGTCTTCTTCGGCGTAAGCTTCACCCAGAGCCTTTACCAGATCGACGTATCTCTGTGGAGTACTCTTGGAGAATATCTTTTGAAGTACCATCGTATGAACATCGTCTGGCAGAGAAGTGAGCGGCTTGTCTTTGGGCTTGACAACAGTGACGTGATAACCGACATCAAGTACAGGCAGAGAGTTGTCGTCAATGTGGAATGCCCAGCTCGAAAACTCTTTGTCTCGCATGTGCATGGGTCTTACCTCACTGATATTGGCATCCTGCTTGTTCTTACTGATAATCAACACCGTTTCTGCCTTATTCTCCAGCTCTGTACCAATATGACCACGAGTATTGTTGTCATTCTTGTTTAGGTGGAGCACACAATGAATATGCAGATCATACTTGCTCGTCCATGCCATCAGCATCGTCATTACGTCTGTGGACTCCTTGGCGTTGTTAATGTCGTACATGAGATCTCGCAAACCATCGATAATGACAAGTCCCACGCCATCAAAAGTTCTTAGCGCATAATCTATGAGGGCTATGCGGAGAGTAGGGGTGAACTCCCTTAGACCATAGAATTTGATGCGCTTGTCTTCCTTGTTAAGACTGAGTCCTGCCAGTCGGTAGATTCGTTCAACAACATTGTGGCAATGATAGCGACTCTGCTCCGTATCGAAATAGAGAATTTGTCTCTTTCCTTCTGGAAAACTTGCCCGGTAGTTGAGTACCGTCGAATTGGTTAACGCAGCTGCTACCATCGCCGTGATGTTGAATGTCTTTTTACTCTTTGCCTTACCTGTTGATGCGCTGAAATTTCCGAAAGTGGCAATGGTACAGTCGCCGACCCATAACACCTGGGGTGGTACGGGCGGTTTTTCTGAAGCTTTTATCTCTCCTTGTCTGAGATACCTTTCCAGTTCACTGTCGTTGAAAGCACTCTTGCACAGCATGCCTACTTCCAAGGAACTTGCTGCAGACTCTTCTTTCTCACTTTTACTGTTTCTTCCTCTTGCCATTGCTTCTTTCAATTTGATTTCTACACTTTGAGGGGTCAATTACTATCTCAGACTTTTCCAAGAGAGCCGTCAGTTGGACATCAGAATAAACTCTGGTCTTGTTTTTCTTTCTGTCTTTCATAACGCTTCTCTATTTGTTGGCACTGTCCTTTCGTGCCGGGGTGATATGGTTGTTGCGCATCCATTTCAAAAGCTCCTTCTTGTCGAAATAGATGGTTTTGCCCTGTGGCTTGTAGTGAGGAATCTCCATGTTCATGGTGAGCTTGTATATCTGAGACTGAGAAACGCCAAGATATTCAGCAACCTCGGTGGTGGTGAGCATCTCTTTGTTTGAGAAATATCTTTCCTCAATCTTTGAAAGACGCTCGTTAAGTGCCTCAGGTTCTACCGAAGTGAGTTCCTTTACTCTCATTTCCAAGAGTTCTACTCTCTTGGCAAGTATGTTCATGTCAATTTTGCTATTTCCCATTTTCTTATTACTTTTAATGTTAGACAATAAGGGGGCTACCCCCGAAACTGAATCGATTCGGGGGCAAAATTACCCCAATAAAATCTAATACAACTGACCTTACTCCTGACACTCGGAAGTGTCAGGGGGGATGTAAGGAGATTTTTCTTTTCAGTTGTTTAACTTACTTTACTTCATCGCATTTCTTTCAGTTGTTTTGCAAAATCCAAAAACTCCCCACTTGGGAACTTTGCAGATGAAGCCTTCAGTTCACTAAGTCGGCTGCTGATAGCACCTCGCTTGGATGCCTTTCCCGTACTCTTAGGGGTGAGCAGCTGATTGTCCGCAATAAGTGATACCCAGTTGTGGGGAATCATCTTCTCGATAGACAAAGCATACAGCAATTGAAGAACCTGTCGCATGTTGATTACAACCAGAGATTCATCCAACGCACATTTGAAGAATCCGTCCATCGTTTCTTCATCGATACCATCTACAAAGAAATTCGACTCATTGGCGAATTTCGTAATGAGTCGAATCTGTTCTGGAGTGAATGAAGCAAGAATGCGAGGACTTTCAACCACAACTTCAATGTGGTTGAACTCATAAACCATTGTTACAAAGTCTCCTTTCTCAAATGAGGACTTGGTGAAGTACTTGGTGACAAGGTCTTTTCTGGTAGTAAGCAACTCATACAAGCTGAATACATGCTTGAAATGGTTGCGGACGATCTGCTCCTCAGAAGAGAAGACAGGGAGGTGATAGCTAACAAAGTCGTTGACATATCTGTCATACAACTTGCCATCGTTAAGGATTTCCGACTTGTACTGCTCGTAAGCAGCACGATAGAGTGTCCAAAGCTCATCTTTGGAAAGCTCAATCTCTTGTTTTGGACAATGATCTGAGCATTGTAAACACAAAAAGAGAGAGCACAGAGGAATTGTTCTTCTGACTCATATTACTTTTTGTTAATGAATAAATTTGAAATACGCCTACTTAATGAAGCAGGCGGAAATGTGTATTTTACTTGACTGATATTTGCTATGTAAGTCATCATTTCAGTGCAAAGATACACTAAAATTGTGCAGTCTATCTGCATTCAGTATAAAAATTAACATCAGTATGATTATTTAGACTATTATCAAAAGAAAAGCCTACATTAGGGAATATCCAATGTAGGCTTCTGAATTTTAGGCACTTATCTGTCCTATAAAGTTCTTCGTCCTGGTCTTTTGCTGAGTATCTGATTAATCTCCATAGTGCTGATTGGAGCCTCTATCTTGCAGCCAGATTCCAACCATTTGATAAGGTCATCCCTAAAGAAGGTGTATTTCTTACCCTTCTGATTGACAGGGATTTCTCCGTTCTGTATGTAAGTGTACATAGTGGATTTCTTGATTTTAAGAAATTCACATGCTTCCTTCACATCCATTGGAATATGATCTGATAGGGAAGGTCTTTTAGTCCTGCGTACCTCTTCTCGAATCAGTTCCATAGACTGGTCAAGAAGATCGAATCTTTTCAGTATCTCTGACAATACTTCCGGTATGTCATTGAATGTTATTTGTCTTTCTTCGTTCTGCATATTAAAAACTTTCTTTATTTCTGATGATGAAATTGATAATCATTGTAATCGGGTACATCTATCTCTATTACGCATTTGCCCTTCTGTCTCAATGTACGTCTCATGCTTTCTACTTCAACATCCTGGAGCTCGGTAGGGAAACACAGCTTGATGAAGGTTGCTCGTTTCTGACCGCTCCAACCAAGGCGTTCTCCAATATTCCAGGAGTAATGTCTGATGTCAAGAGTATTCAAGGTTCCATTTGTTTTCACAGGAACAATACATGATTCAGGGATGTCGTACAGTTTTATATTCTGACACAGCATCTCCAAGTACTCATCCGTCATATATGGCGAAAGTACAGAGTAAGTATAGTCTTTGACTGCATCATATTTTGAACTTTCAAGACTATACTGCCTGTTGCGATAGCGTTCACGCATTTCTTCTGCTTTCTCCACATCCGAGATGGATGGTTCGTTGGAAGAAATACTGTTGTTGATTACGATGTCTCTCACCGCTTGCGGCTTACGCAAGCACATGAATGCACAGACAATGATGGCAAATGATATATAGTAGAATATCATCGGCAAAGAGAAACCGAAATCAGAGTCGGAAACTGTCATCATCAGGTTAGCAATCGCTCCATGTATTCTTGGAGCGACTACTACCATAATGATGGTGAGCATATTCGAAATGAGGAGAATCAAGAAGTTCTCTTTTAACTTTTTAATCATTACAATTGTTACTTTTTGGAGTTTTTGTGTCTGCAAAGATATAGAGAATCTTGCTATTTTCTACTATTTCGTATCAACAAAATGCGTCTCTTAAACACTATTTATTTTTCTGTGTTTCAACGCTTTAAACTATATTTTAGTTTCTCTTTTTTGCCTTTTTATAATCTTATTTTCTCTTATTTGCTTTTGGGTGTATCGTACTTTCTGTTGGCTTCTCGTCGTCTTTCACGTTCGTTAACGTAATTCTGCCTGCTGCCTCACGTGTTTTTGGGTTTGCGTGGGAAGCGTAGATCTGTGTCGTGCTGACATTCTTATGGTTGAGCAGATGCTGAACGGTATATATGTCTGTACCAAGTTCGAGCTGCAACGAGGCATACGTATGACGGAAACAGTGGAAGGTGATATGCTTTTCGATACCGCACTCTTTCAACCAGCTCTGCATCACACCATACGTCATAGTACGTTTGAAACCTTGGAAGATATATGTTCTGTTGGTCTTTGGATGGATTAGAGCATACGCATCATCACCAATTGGAACCTGGATCTGGCATTTTGTCTTCACGCAAATGAAATCCAGATAATATCCACCATCAGCATAGCTACGGATATTCTCCCATTTCAATCTCAGGATGTCACTGATACGGAGACCTGTAAGACAGGAGAATAATGCCGCCTTTCGAACCACCGGAATAGAACATTCAGTGGCATACATTCTTCTAACTTCCTCCAATGTAAGACTTTGCTTCACTGGCATTGTACATGAAATGTTTTCCAAAAGGCTGGCAAGATCATCTGTCAGCTTTCGCTCACGGTATGCCTTTGTCAAGACCTGCTTAAACACATTCCAATAGGCTGATGCCGTATTTCTGGAAATAGACTTCTTGATAACATGTCCACCTCTTGATGACACTTTGGTATCAAGGAGATATTCCATATACTTGTTACAGTAAAGAACATCAAGCATCTCAAATGTACATTTGCCTTTACTGAACTTCTCGAAATGCTTGTAGGCTGCATCACACTTCACATAGTTGCGATTGACCATATTTCTGAAATATCCGAGAAAGTCCTTCTTCAATCTGTCACGGTTGAAAAAATCATACTTCTCATCGAGAACATCAATGTACACCTTACAACGAATAGCTTCTGCCTTGGCGAGAATCTTGTCGTTGTAGAGCTTCTGCTGCTTGTTGGCAGGATCGGCATAAATGTACATACCAAGTGAGCGACGGCGTATCAACTCCATGGTCTCTGGGTCTCTTTATCCTGGCCAAAAGTCCAGGAAAAGTGACTTTGTTCCGTTGTGTCTGTCACGCATACGGAGCTTAACGGTTTTACATACTTGCATAATATATCTGATTTTTGAATTAATAAAATTCGGTTGCAAAATTCCTAAATGATACTACATTGACAGCAGTAAAGAGAAAGTAAATCATACTATTCAGTATAATCTGTTTTCAAATCATCATTTTTAAAACGTTTTTCCATGAGTCTGTCGAATTCTTCTTTTCTAAAGAACATGAATTGCCCCTTCTTTACTTTAGTGACTTTGTAATGCTTGACGTAATAATGAACAATATCCTTTGTCATTCCATACTTCTTCATTGCTTCTTCTACGGAATAGTAGCGTTCTCTTCCTTCGAAATATCCAGTCTTCAGCGCCTGGATGTGCTGCTTTGAATAGTAGGTTACTCCATATTCAACTTTTGAAGGTATCTTATGCCGGTGGATGAATGAACGTACTGCATCATGCGTCATCTTGTAGGTATCTCTCATCTCTTCAGGAGTGATCCAGTCATTTATATCCGCATACTTATGTTTCTGATTATATAGGATATCAATGGCCTTCTTCTCATAGAAGTTGAAATTTTTAAGAGCTATTTTTGGAGTTTTGTTCTCTCTGGTCATCACACCGACATGCTTGATGGTGATCTTGAACATTTCTGCTACTTCCTCAGTTGAGTAATATCCTTCTGGAGTAGGAGGACATACTCGCTCCTGCGCTTTTGCTTGGAAGATGACACGTTCTGTTCCATCCAGCTTCTCAACTTTCTTGGTGTTGCCCATTCGCTGTTGAGTAATCTTGTCGAAGTCGGTTCTATAGATCATCGTGAACTTACCTCGCTTCTCAGTCCTTACATCATAATTTTTAAGAGTGTAGCTAATCTGATCCTTTGTTAGGCCATACTTTTCCGAAATCTCTTCGTAAGTGTACCAGTCCGGATCTACCTCATTACCTTTTTGCTTGATACTATCAATATGTATCTTTGAGTAATAGGCTTTACCATTTCTGTTTACCCTTGGTACCTTGTGATAGGTTACAAAACTCATAGCGTTAGTTCGAGTCATACCATACATGTCCATCACCTGATCCATTGTATAGTAGTTGTCGAGATTGATTTCTTCAAGAAGGTCTGCAAACTTTGCATCAACTGCCTTTTTGCTGAAGAAGGTGTTACGACCTTCATAAACTTTTGGAATACCCATACGGTCACAACGTCCCCATACGGCTTTGCGACCGATGTGATATTTCTCCATGATTTCACGAAGGGTATAATACTCCTGTTCTTCCTTGATTTGATATTTTCTCTTCTTGTATGGTGAAGCTTCATCGAACATCTTGTCTAAGTCTGATGTTCTAACAAAAGTCTTATTTCTAATTTTTATAGCTTTAACTATACCAGTTTGGAAATATCTATATACGGTAGCACGGCTTACACCGAATAGAACGCCAACGTCTTTCGGGGTAAGGAATGCCTTTTCTCGCAAGGATTTTACCTTCTCTTCCTCACGCAAAGCTTGGGCACTTTCTTTCTCATTTTTCTTCTTTTCGGATTCTCGTTTCCGGAAAGCGACACGTTCACAGCGTCTTGAACAGTATTTACTGGTCATTTTGCTGGCAACAAACTCCTTTCCACAGACTCCACACACCTTAATTATTCTCATTTTTACATGCTCTTTTTGGTTAATGAGGTCGTCGATTTTGTCTCAGACTGTCTCACATATTCTCAGTATTTCTCACGAGGTGCCAAACATGAGAAATGGTCGAAGGATTGAAACTGTCTCATTTTGTCTCAGAAGGTACCAAAACATAGATTTTTTCCTTTCCATTTTCTCACAGAATAGAGGGCCACGAATGAAATTTGAGCCAAAAATACACCAAAATATTGGTTTCTACAAATTACAAATGGAATGTGTTAAGACGAAAAAAGCCACCTAAGTAGGTGGCTTGCAAGCAGTTATAAAAATGTTCGTTTTAGAGCTGTCCAGGGGGTTACTTTCCGATGCAGAAGTGCTTGAAGATATTGTTCAGCGTTTCCTGGCTACTTATCTGTCCACCAGTGATTTCGCCAAGTTCTTCCAATGCCATTTTCAAATCTTCGGCTATGATGTCGCCGCTCATACCGGCATCCATCGACTCCAATACTCGCTGCAGACTTTCGTTGGCTTTCGTCAACGCTTCGTAGTGGCGGGCATTCGTAATGATGACATCGTTCTCCGTAATCTCTGGAACATTGGCAATCTTTACCAGACTTTCCTTGAGACCATCCATGTTGTAACCCAACTTGGCACTCATCGGAACTATGTTGAGTGTCTTCAATGGTTTTCCGCTACACTGGCTTTGGAACGCATTGAACGAGTTGAGACTTTCCGTCATAGCGTTGAATCCATTGATATTCTCTTCATTATACTCCGTGATGTCGTCAAACTTGTTGATACCTAAGATTATATTCGGGCAGTCGTAGTCATTAATAATCTCCATAAACTCGTCCATGTCTTTATCCTGCTGGTCATCATCAGTGCTTCCGTCGATGAGGTAGATGAGAATCTTGGCTTCCTTTATCTTCTGATAGGTGCGCTCTATGCCCAACTGCTCCACCTTGTCGTCGGTGGAGCGGATTCCTGCCGTGTCGATGAAGCGGAAGGTAATGCCGTCTATATCTGTAGTGTCCTCGATGACGTCGCGCGTAGTGCCGTGGATTTCGCTCACGATGGCTTTGTCATCTTGCAGCAGACGGTTGAGAAGGGTGCTCTTGCCAGCGTTGGTCTTGCCCACAATGGCTACAGGGATGCCTTGCTTCAGGGCGTTGCCGGTTTCGAAGGAGTGGGCGAGGGCGATTATCTTCTTCTCTATTTCCTCGGCCAGGGCGTGGAGCTCTGTGCGGTCGGCAAACTCCAGGTCCTCATGGTCGCTGAAATCCAGTTCCAGTTCGAGGAGTGAGGTCATTTTGAGGAGTTTTTCACGAAGGGTGGAGAGCTCGTTGCTGAAGTGACCCTTCAGTTGGCTCATCGCCATCTGGTGGGTTGCCTTGTTGGTGGAGGCGATGAGGTCGGCAACGGCTTCTGCCTGCGAGAGGTCCATCTTGCCGTTCATGAAGGCACGGCGGGTGTATTCGCCGGGTTGTGCGTGGCGGCAACCTGCCTGTATTAGGCATTGCATCACTTGCTGCAGAATGTATCTGCTGCCGTGGCAGGAGATCTCGGTGGAGTCCTCACCGGTGTAGCTGTGGGGTGCCTTGAAGACACTTACCATCACGTCGTCGATGGTGTTGCCGTTTTTATCTTTTATTTCTCCGTAGTGGAGGGTGTTGGGCTTAGCATCGGCTAGAGATTTGCCGCTGGCTGCGGTGAAAACCTGGTCGGTGATGGTAATGGCGTTGTTGCCACTGAGTCGGATGATTCCGATGGCGCCGCCAGCTGGGGTTGCCAGGGCGCAGATACATTCTTCTTGATTCATTTTTCTTTTACTTTAAATTCTATCTAATACTACTTTTATCAAGTTGTCGATGGTGCTCTTGTAGCCCGTGTTGGCCTTCTTGGTGCGGCGGTTGGCGATGACCATGCAGCAGGTTAATGCCTTGTGGCCCAAGAGGAGGGATAGACCGGCTAGAGCGGAGCTTTCCATCTCGAAATTGTTGATTTTTAATCCGTTATGCTCGAATGCTTCTATCTTTGCATTAAGCTCTGGGTCGGCGAGTGGGGCACGCAGCTCTCTACCTTGCGGACCGTAGAAACCGCCGCAGGCGATGGTGATTCCTCGAACCATATCGTCGCCGGCTATCTGGTTGAGCAGTTCCGGGTCGTTATCTACACAGTATGGATTGCCTATCTGGTCCATCCACTTTACCTGGCGCTTGAACTCTGCCTCTGTTTCTAGGTCGCAGATTTCGTTGCGGCGGGCGTAGAAGTTGATGAGGCCGTCGAAGCCGATGCTCTTCTGCGATGCTACGAAGGTTCCGGCTGGGCATTCTGGCTGCAGACCGCCGCAGGTGCCGATGCGCACGAGGGTGAGGGTGGTGTGCTCGGGTTTCTCGGTGCGGGTGGTGAAGTCGATGTTCTTCAAGGCATCGAGTTCGTTGACCACGATATCGATGTTGTCGCAGCCGATTCCGGTGCTCTGCACGGTGATTCGCTTGCCTTTATAGGTGCCGGTGATGGCGTGGAACTCTCGGCTTGAAACCTCGCATTCCTGCTCCTCGAAGTGGGATGCTACGAGGGCTACGCGACCTGGGTCGCCTACAAGGATTACTTTATCTGCCACTTGTTCTGGGCGGAGGTGGAGGTGGAAGCAGCTTCCATCCTCATTGATAATCAATTCTGATTCTGCAAAATACTTGCTCATGGTTATTACTAATTAAGTTCGACTTATATAGCACATGTTTTTATCTTGTGCATTTCTTTTTATTACTTATTTCAAGAACACAAAGATACAAATATTTTTCAGAATATCCGAAATTCGTTAGAAATGTTTAACAAATAAAAGCGGGTTGACGAAATCGTCAACCCGCTTTTAGCTATTATATCTTGAAAATCCTGCTTAGTTCTTGAAGCTGTGGATAGGAGCAGGGATTCTGCCTACACGGTTCACGAAGTCTGAGCAGCTGAACTTGTTCACTGGCATGATTGGCGCATAACCCAAGAGACCACCGAAATCTACGGTGTCGCCTACCTTCATTCCCACTACAGGGATGATGCGCACGGCGGTGGTCTTCTGGTTCACCATACCAATAGCAGCCTCATCGGCTATGATGCCCGAAATGGTGGTGGCTGGAGTGTCGCCAGGGATGGCTATCATATCCAAACCTACTGAGCACACGCAGGTCATCGCCTCCAACTTCTCGATGGTCAGCGCACCAGCCTCTACGGCATTAATCATGCCCTGGTCCTCAGATACAGGGATGAAGGCACCGCTCAAACCGCCTACGTAAGAGGAAGCCATGATTCCACCCTTCTTCACCTGGTCGTTCAGCAAGGCAAGGGCGGCTGTAGTACCAGGGGCACCGGCACGCTCCAGTCCGATAAGTTCCAGAATATCAGCTACACTGTCGCCGATGGCTGGAGTAGGAGCCAGAGAGAGGTCGATGATTCCGAATGGTACGTTGAGTCGGCGGGAAGCCTCCTTGGCTACCAACTGGCCTACGCGGGTAATCTTGAAGGCTGTGCGCTTGATGGTCTCGCAGAGCACCTCGAAGCTCTCGCCCTTCACCTGCTCCAATGCATATTTTACCACACCTGGTCCGCTGACACCTACGCTCACTACGGCGTCGGCCTCAGAAACACCATGGAAGGCACCTGCCATGAATGGGTTGTCATCCGGTGCATTGCAGAGCACCACGAGCTTGGCGCAACCCAGGGAACCCTTGTCCTTGGTAGCCTCGGCAGTATCCTTCACGATTTCACCCAACAGGCGCACGGCGTCCATGTTGATTCCGGTCTTGGTAGAACCCACGTTCACGGAACTGCAGATGAAATCGGTCTGTGCCATTGCCTGAGGGATGGAACGGATGAGGAGTTCATCGCTCTTGCTCATGCCCTTGCTCACGATGGCAGAGTAGCCGCCCAGGAAGTTGACACCCAGTTCCTTGGCACACTTGTCCAGGGTCTTGGCTATCTTCACGTAGTCGTCGGTGGTCTTGCAGGCCGAACCGCCTACCAGGGCGATAGGAGTGATGGAGATGCGCTTGTTGACGATAGGCACACCGTATTCCTTAGAAATATCCTCACCGGTCTTCACCAGGTTCTTGGCAAGACGGGTTATCTTGTTATAGATGTTCTCACAGAGCTGGTCGAGATCGGAAGTGGCACAATCCAGGAGGTTGATACCCATGGTGATGGTGCGCACGTCGAAGTTCTCCTGCTCAATCATCTTGTTGGTTTCTATTACCTCAGATATATTGATCATTTTCCTTCTATTGATTTTAAAAATGAATAACTGTTAAAGATGAATCTTTTAGATGAATCTTTTAGATGCGGTGCATCATGTTGAAGATTTCCTCACGCTGGCATTTTACCTGAACGCCGATGCTCTTGCCGAGCTCATCGAGTTCATCGGCAACAGTTTCGAAAGATGTGTTCATCTTGCCCATGTCGACAATCATCATCATGTTGAAATACTCCTGCACGATGGTCTGGGAGATATCGAGGATGTTGACGTCTTTTTCTGCCAAATAGGTGCAAACTTTGGCGATGATACCTTTGGTATCCTTGCCTACTACTGTAATAATCGTTCTGTTCATGTAATAAATTCTTTAAATGGAATGTTTAATGCTGCAAATTTACAACTATTTTGGGAGACTACCAAATATAAAATAAGAAAACTTGCAAAATGAGTGACATTTTGCAAGTTTCCCTATGATTCTTCTATTAATTGTATATGTTTTTGGAATTATCATGTAGGTTTTCCGAACGGAAGCCTACTTAATTCCTCTCTCGTTGAGTGCCTTGGAGTATTTTGCCGCATTCTGCAGGTGCTCCTGATAGGTGCGGGCGAAGTTGTGGGTACCGCTGAAATCCTCCTTGGCGCACATGTAGATGTACTCGTGCTTTACGTGGTTGAGCACGGCGTCGATGCCTGCCACCGAAGGAATGCGGATAGGACCTGGAGGAAGTCCCGGGTTCTTATACGTATTATACGGGCTCTTGATACTCAGCAGGTTGTTGTAGATGCGCTTCAGGCCAAACTGCTTCCAGGCGAACTTGATGGTTGGGTCTGCCTGCAGCGGCATTCCTTCTGGATATTCGGCGTTGCGCAGCATCAGTCGGTTGTAATACATGCCGGCAATCATCGGCTTCTCGGCGTTGTTGGCGGTTTCCTCGTCTACGATGCTCGCCAGGGTGATTACCTCTACCGGGGTGAGCTTCATCGCCTTCGCCTTCTGGGTGCGCTCAAAGTTCCAGAACTTGTCGCTCTCCTTCTTCATCCTATCCAGCAGTTTGCTGACGGATACGTTCCAATAGATGTCGTAGGTGTTCGGGATGAACATGCAGGCGATGGTGGCTGTGTCGTAGCCATACTTCTCGCAGGTGGCCTCGTCGGTGAGCGCCTTGCGGATTTCCAGGCTGTCGAGCATCAGTTTCTTGCTGAGTTCTGCCGAGAGCTTATCGATGGTGCGCACGGAAGGCACGGTGAGGTTCATCGGTTCCTGGAGTCCGTTCTTCAGATGTCTCCACACCTTGAAGGCTCCGTCGCCGGGATGGATGGCGTAGCGGCCGGTGCGGATGTGGTCTGCGTAGCCCGAATGATGGGTGAGCGTACGGAGCGCCTGCATCGGGATGCTCTTGGCGAAGGGTTCCACCTTATTATATACCGAGTCGATATTATCGTCGGTGTCGATATACACATACTTGGTTTCGCTGCTTTTCGAGAACGCCGAGAAGCAGTAGAGATAACCTATGCAGGCAATCGCCGCCACGCAGCCGATGGCCCCATAGAGATACAACTTAGAAACTGACTTTTTCTTCATTTTCATTTATCTGATTTAAACGATTTTTCAATCTTAACGTTTTTCTCTTGAACGATTTTCCGTTTTAAACGTTTTACGGTGCAAAAGTACAGTAAAAATGGCAAATAGCAAAGCGTTGGCAATTAAAATAGGTTAATTCCCGATTTCTTTATCCGTGGTATGAACTTTTTCTGTACCTTTGCAGGATAAAAATACCCTTGCATGGTAAAAATACCTGCATAGAAGAAATGATAGATTTAATACGGAATGAAGATATGAAAATGAAATTTACGATAGCCTATAAGGCGGAGTGGGGTGAGACGTTGCATGCTGACATCACCTTCTTCTCGCGCGACGGAAAGCGTGAGACACTCGATCTTGCACTGAACACGGCCGACGGTTACCACTGGCTGGCAGAGACCCATGCCCGACAGAACCGCCATCATCCATACGACGCCATCGCCTATTATTATAAGGTGGTGGATGCTAAGGGCGCCCTGATGAGAAGGGAGTCGGTGCGTTCGCCGCGCGCCTACACCTACGACGCCAACATGAACTACATCTTTTCTGACTTCTGGCTCGACGACGAGGTGGAACTGACGGGAGAGGTGTCGAACTACACCGTGCCTGCCCAGTGGAAGGGCGACGAGGTGGCAAGACTGCCTATCTTCGAGCAGACCGTGATTTTCAAGGTTTCCGCCCCACGCCTGCACGAGAACGAGGCGCTGGGACTGCTGGGCAACCATCCTACCCTGGGCGAATGGAACACCGACCATTATCTGCCGATGACCCATCTGCGGGGCGACGACTGGGTGCTCTCGGTGAACGTGATGGCACTGGAATCGCCACTGGAATATAAATATGTGGTGGTGGATGCGGAGACGAAGGCCTTCAAGCGCTGGGAGTATGGCGAGAACCGAACGATGGGCACGGGCTACGCCTACGGACAGGTGAAGGTGAACAGCACTTACACCACGGGTGCGCCCGACGAGGTGCGCCTCTTTACCAACGACGTATGCGTGCTGCATGGCGGCGATTTCAGGGTAAAGAGAATGTCGCCTCATGCGCAGTTTAACTACGATACTTATATCTTTGATCTGGACGGCACGCTGCTCTCCACGCTGCAGGATTTGGCAGCCAGCTGCAACTATGCCCTGAAGAAGAACGGAATGCCTGAGAGAACGCTGGATGAGGTGCGCCGCTTTGTGGGCAACGGCGTGAAGCTGCTGATGATAAGAGCCGTTCCGGATGGCGAGAAGAACGAGAAGTTTGAGAAGGCGTATGCTGATTTCCGCCAGCATTACATGATGCACAATCTTGACACGACGCAGCCTTACAGGGGCGTGATGGAAATGCTGAGGGAACTGAAAGACAGGGGAAAGCAGATTGCCGTGGTGAGCAACAAGTTTTATGCGGCAACGCAGGCGCTCTGCCGTCATTTCTTCGGCGACCTGGTAGAGGTGGCGATAGGAGAGCGTGAGGATATCAGGAAGAAACCGGCTCCTGATACCGTGAACGAAGCCTTGCGCCAGTTGCATGCTGACAGAGACGGGGCGGTTTACATTGGCGACAGCGACGTGGACGTGATGACGGCGAAGAACAGCGGAATGCCGTGCATCAGTGTGCTCTGGGGCTTCCGTGATTTGGATTTCCTCATCGCCCATGGTGCCCATATCTTTGTTTCTACTCCGGGGCAGATTGCGGGAATATAAAAAAATAAGTGCGCCCCCTTGCCGGAGGCGCACTTATTTTTTTATATTTCGTGCTCATCGATGAACTTGAGAATCTCGTCCTTGAAGGATTCGGAAATCGGGATGGCCAACTTGCCGAAAATCATCTTCATTCGCTCGATGGTGTCGAAGTTGGTCATGTTGGCAAGATAGGAACGGTGAACCCGCTTGAACTTCTCCCTCGGCAGCTTCTCCTCCAGTCTTTTCAGGTTGCCCAGCGTCGTGATGCATTCTCCACCCTCCAGATGAAACATCACGTAATCCTTCAGACTCTCGACGAAGAGAATCTTCTCGAAGGGAACGCGTATGTATCTGGAATCACTCTTTACAATCAGGAACTTGTCGCGCTTGATGGGATTGTACATGTCGTCCTGCATGTAGCTGTTGAACACCTTCTCGCAGGCTCCCATGAAGTCTTCGTGGGTAATCGGCTTCACCAGATAGTCGAAGGCGTTCACCTTGTAAGCCTCGATGGCATATTCCTTGAAGGCAGTGGTGAAGATAATCTTTACGTTCTTAGGCACAATCTTGGCAAACTCCAGTCCGCTTATCTGCTGCATGTGGATGGCAAGAAAGAGAATATCCAGATGGTTGTGGCGAATTCCGTCTACTGCATGGATGGCGCTGGTGTAGGCGCCAATGAGGTTGAGCGTCGGCGTATCGTCGACGTATTTCTTCAGGAGCTCCAAGGCTCCAGGGTCCTCGTCTATAATTGCACAGTTTAATATCATTGCTCTCTTGATTTGTAGGGTTCGATAAAATTGTTATTTTCTAGAAACGGAGAAGCATTGGATTTATTGTATATTGATATTATTTTTTCTTGATAACTATTATTTTTCTTCTTTTTACCTTAAATTTGTTTAATCTATTTGGCTGTTTGCCGAAAAACCGCTAACTTTGGGGATTGAATCGATAGATTATCGACGGAACATCGAATCTTATCGACTGAATTTTGAATCATAAAGACTATAATCGACATGAAATATAAGACAAACGAATATAACAACCCTATGTGGGCGAGCAAGGCTTTAACCGCAGGCAAGCCCCTGATGATCGCCCTGCTGCTGGCGTTCTCGCCACTGGCTGCATCTGCCCAGAAAATCTCGCTCGGTTCCTGCACCACCCGCGACGGCGGACAGTATAAGGGCGAGATGGTGAGCGGAAAGCCGCAGGGCAAGGGAACCACCGTCTACACCAACGGCGACACCTACGAGGGTTCCTACCTGAAGGGCAAGCGAAGCGGATATGGCGTCTACACCTTCTCCGACGGCGAACGCTACGAGGGACAGTGGCTGCAGGACCAGCAGCACGGCAAAGGTACGTATTATTTCCAGAACAATAATAAATATGTGGGACTCTGGTTCCGTGACTTCCAGCACGGACACGGCGTGATGTACTATTACAACGGAGATAAGTACGACGGCGACTGGTACAAGGACAAGCGACAGGGCAGGGGTACTTACACCTACTCGAACGGAGCGCAGTATAAGGGTCAGTGGATGAACGACATGAAGAACGGAAACGGATTCTTCGACTGGGGCGACGGAACCACTTACGACGGACAGTGGGTAGACAACCAGCGTTCGGGCAAAGGTACGTTCAAGTATGCTGACGGCGACACCTACATCGGCGACTGGAAGGATGACATCCAGGACGGAAAGGGAATCTACAAGTTCCACAACGGCGACGTCTACGAGGGCGACTATGCCCAGGGCGAGCGCACCGGCGAGGGAATCTTCCGTTCAGCCAACGGTGCGAAATACACCGGACAGTTTCTCGACGGTCAGCGTTCGGGACAGGGCACCTTCATCTGGAAGAACGGCGACATCTACGTAGGTTCCTGGAAGGACGACCTGCAGAACGGCAGGGGCAAGTTGACCAAGAAGAACGGCGACATCTACGAGGGCGAGTTCAGAAAGGGTCATGTAGACGGCAACGTGGTGATTCACTACGCCAACGGCAACCGCTTCAAGGGCGTTTACCGCAACGGCAAGCGCGAGGGTTTCTGCATTGAGGAGACCAAGGAAGGCAAGCGCTTTGAGGGCAACTACAAGAAGGACGCCCGCGACGGCAGATTCGTGGAGAAGGACCGCAACGGCCAGGTAACGGCCAAGGGCGTTTATGAGAACGGAAAAAGATTTGAAGATTAATATAATATAGCAAATTGAACTGAACTTTCGCATGTGGTTCAAGAACGGGCTGAAGGCCCAAAAGCTCCTAGCCCAGGGCATCGCCCTGGGTATAATGGCAATCAGCAAGGCGCCCTGTAAGGGCAAAAGCTTTATGTTTTGTCTGGAGTTTTAAAGCTTTTGCCCTTACAGGGCGACAGGTTTGCGTCCGTAATTACCCAGGGCGATGCCCTGGGCTAGGAGCTTCTGCCCTTTCAGGGCGTGTGGGGCTTACATGCGAAACTTGAGTTAATATAATATAGCAAATTGAAGATTCATATAATATATTAAACTATGGTAATTGATACATTAGACAATTTGGAGAAATACGTTTCTCTCAATCCACTCTTTGCAGAAGTAGTGAAGTTTATCAAGGAGAATGATCTCGCTAAGTTGGAGACTGGCAAGCACCCTATCCAGGGCAGCGACCTCTTCGTAAACATCGCCGTGGCTCACGGCAAGACAGAGGAAGAGGCTACCATCGAGGCTCACCGCCAGATGATCGACATCCAGATTCCGCTGAACACAGAGGAGACCTACGGCTACTCTCCAGTGAAGGACCTGCCAGAGGTGGAGTACAACGAGGCAAAGGATTGCACCCTGTATCCAGGAGTGAAGGCGCAGACACTGGTAACCTGCAAGCCAGGCCAGTTTGCCATCTTCTTCCCACAGGACGGTCATCAGCCATGTATCGGCAAGGGTGACATCCACAAGGCCATCTTCAAGGTAAAGGCTTAAGCCGCCCTTGCCCTGAAAAGCAACAAAGTACTAACCATCTAAAATCATGATATATGGCAACAGAAAAGAAAACTTCAGCTAAGAAGACAACAGCCACGAAGACCGCAGCCAAGGCTTGTGCCAAGAAGACTGCAGCCAAGAAAACAGTGAAGGCTGCTGCACCCAAACATATAGGACTGGTAAAGAACGACCCATACCTGGCAGACTTTGAGCCAGCCATCGTAGGCCGTCATGAACATGCACTCTGGAAACTGGGCCAGCTTACCCGCAACGGTAAGATTACGCTCAGCGACTTTGCCAACGGATACGACTACTTCGGACTGCACAAGACCGAGAAGGGATGGGTGTTCCGCGAGTGGGCACCTAACGCCACCGACATCTATCTGATCGGTGACTTCAACAACTGGCAGGAGTCGCCTAAATATCGCGCCAAGCGGATCAAGGGCACAGGCAACTGGGAGCTCAAGATGCCGGAGAAGGCGATGAAGCACGGCGACCTCTTCAAGATGAAGGTGCACTGGGAAGGCGGAGAAGGCGAGCGAATCCCTGCATGGGCCAACCGTGTGGTTCAGGACGATCAGACCAAGATTTTCTCTGCACAGGTGTGGAGCCCGGAACCTTACAAGTGGAAGAAGAAGACCTTCAAGCCTTGCACTGCTCCGCTGCTCATCTACGAGTGCCACATCGGAATGGGACAGGATGCCGAGAAGGTGGGCACCTACACGGAATTCAAGGAAAACGTGTTGCCACGTATCATTGAGGACGGTTACAACTGCATCCAGATCATGGCTATCCAGGAGCATCCTTACTACGGCTCCTTCGGCTACCACGTGAGCAGCTTCTTCGCAGCAAGCAGCCGCTTCGGAACGCCTGAGGAACTGAAGGACCTCATCGATACAGCCCATCAGAACGGAATCGCAGTCATCATGGACATCGTGCACTCGCACGCCGTGAAGAACGAGCTGGAAGGTCTGGGCAATCTTGCCGGCGACCCTAACCAGTATTTCTATCCGGGCGACAGACACGAGCATCCGGCTTGGGACAGCCTCTGCTTCGACTACGGAAAGGACGAGGTGATGCACTTCCTGCTGAGCAACTGCAAGTACTGGCTCAGCGAGTACCACTTCGACGGTTTCCGATTCGACGGCGTTACTTCCATGCTCTACTATAGCCACGGTCTGGGCGAGGCATTCTGCAACTACGGCGACTACTTCAACGGTCACGAAGACGACAATGCCATCTGCTATCTGACCCTTGCCAACTGCCTGATTCACGAGGTGAACAAGAATGCCATCACCATAGCCGAGGAGGTGAGCGGAATGCCGGGACTGGCTGCCAAGTTTATCGACGGCGGTTACGGCTTCGACTACCGCATGGCGATGAACATTCCTGACTACTGGATCAAGACCATCAAGGAGCTGAAGGATGAAGACTGGAAGCCATCTAGCATCTTCTGGGAAATCAAGAACCGCCGTGCCGACGAGAAGACCATCTCCTACTGCGAGAGTCACGACCAGGCACTGGTGGGCGACAAGACCATCATCTTCCGTCTCATCGACGCCGACATGTACTGGCACTTCAAGAAGGGCGACGAGAACGATATGGTTCACCGCGGAATCGCCTTGCACAAGATGATCCGTCTTGCCACAGCATCAACCATCAACGGCGGCTACCTGAACTTCATGGGCAATGAGTTCGGCCACCCAGAGTGGATTGACTTCCCACGCGAGGGCAACGGATGGAGCTACAAGTACGCCCGCAGACAGTGGAACCTGGTGGACAACCATGAGCTTTGCTATCATTATCTGGGCGACTTCGACAAGGAGATGCTCAAGACCATCAAGAGTGAAAAGAACTTTAACAAGACACCGGTGGTGGAAATCTGGCACAACGATGGTGACCAGGTGCTCGCCTACATGCGCGGCGACCTGCTCTTCGTGTTCAACTTCTCGCCAACCCGCTCGTTTACCGACTATGGATTCCTGGTACCTACGGGAGCCTACAGCGTGGTACTCGACACCGACAACAAGGCATTTGGCGGTAATGGTCTGAACGACGACGAGATGACCCATCTTACCAACTACGACCCTGTATACGTGAACGACCGCAAGGAATGGCTGAAGCTTTACTTGCCGGCACGTTCGGCACTGGTGCTCAAGAAAAATTAAATGTTGATTTATGAGTAATAAAAGGAATAGCACGGCGAAGATGCGCTTCGCCTGTGCTATCATTTTTTTCGTATTCAGTTATACCTACCTGGCTTGTTACCAGGCAGACATCTTAGCCGTGGGGCAGCACGTACTGTCGGATGGAAAGACCGACTATTTCTATACGCTTGCGCCGCTGCTGATAACCGCCGTATGCTTTCTGCTGCAGTTGGGAGCATACGCCGTAACCCGCGTGAAGCGCCGCTTCCATGGGTTGACTTATTTCCCTTCATTTCTGTTGCTGGCTTTGATTACCGACGTTCCGAACGACATCGACGTTCATCATTCCCTGGGCTGGTGGTGGTTCTTCCTGCCATTCAGCCTGCTGGTGTGGGGCGGCGTGATGTGGGTGGTTCGCCAGCTGGAACCGCTTGAGCAGGAGCCTCATAGCTTCGGCTGGTTCTCGCACTACTCCTGGCTCAACATCAGCCAGCTGCTCGTGATGACCATCGCCCTGCTCTTCATCGGCAACAACGACAGGCTCTTCCACGAGCGAATGAAGATGGAACATCTGATGAAAGAAAAACAGTATGAAAAGGCATTAGAGGTGGGCAGGAAATCGCTGCAGACGGATTCGTCGCTCACGATGCTCCGCATCGCCTGCCTCAACGAAACAGGCCAGTTGGGCAGCGAGCTCTTCACCTATCCGCTGGTGGGCGGCAGCGAGGCGATGATGCCTAACGGAACCTCGGTGAAGGCGATGATGTGGAAGTATCCGGGATGGATGAACAAGCCGTCGGCATGGATGGTGAAGCATCATCTGAAGTATAAGATTCCTGCCGACTACCAGCTCTGCGCGCTCTTGCTGGACCGCAAGATAGACGATTTCGTGAGACAGGTGGGCAAGCATTACAATATAGTATCGGCCAAGTTGCCTACCCATTACAAGGAGGCGCTGGTGCTCTATTGCCATCTGCGCAGTCATCCGATTTTCGAATACCACGAAAACGTGATGGATGCAGACTATCAGGATTACCAGGCCATGGAGGCGAAATACGCCAATCCGGTGGAACGCCAGTCGGCTCTGCGCGATACGTATGGCAACACCTACTGGTATTATTACCAGTATGGCAGCAAGTAAAGCTGTTCTTGGGGATAGAAATCCTATAAAATGGTTTTGGGAATTATATCACATAAAAAAGAATGAATGATGAAAAGGAAGGTTAATATATGGAAGGCGTTTGCGCTGATGTTTCTGATGCTGATGTCGCCCGTGGCGGCCTCGGCTCAGAAGAAGGAGATTCAGACAGCTAAGGACCAGGTGAAGGCGGGAAAGAATCTCGACCAGGCAGCGGCAAGCATGAAGAAACTGCTTGCCGACTCGGCGAACCGTACCAACAGGAAAATCTGGACGATTTACTTCGACGCCGTTCGCAAACAGTATGAGCAGGGTAACGAGAAGCTGTATCTGAAGCAGAAATACGATACGGCGCAGCTCTTCAACTACACCCGCCAGCTCTTCGAGGTGGCGTTTCAGTATGACTCCGTAGAGACTGCGCCCGACAAGAAGGGCAGGAGGGACTTTGAGTTCCGCAAGGGTCACAGCGACTATCTGGCTCATATCCGTTCCAATCTCTACAACGGCGGCATCTGGTTTCTGAACAAGAAGAAATATCCCGACGCCTACAAGTTCTTTGACTGCTACATCGAGTGCGCCAGTCAGCCGATGTTCAAGCAGCGCAACTATGGCGAGAAGGACAAGCATCTGCCTACAGCCGCCTATTACGCCGTATATTCCGGCTACAAGATGAAGGACCCGAAGGCGACCCTGCATCATTCTTACGAGGCGCTGAAGGATACGGTGCACTATAATTATATGTTGCAGTATCTTGCCGAGACCTATATGCTCGAAAAGGATACGGCGCGCTACGTGGCTTCGCTGAAGGAAGGATTCAAGAGGGTGCCTACCTTCCCTTACTTCTTCCCACGACTGGTGGAGTATTACGTGGTGCGCAACCAGCTTGACTCAGCGATGACGGTGGTAAACGAGGCGCTGACCGTAGTTCCCGACAGTGACGTGTATCTTGCCGCCAAATCGAATCTGCTCCTGGAGCAGGGCAAGCTGCAGGAATGCATCGAGGTGAGCAAGAAGGTAATCGAAGTGAACCAGAAACTGGGCGACCCATATTACAATGCAGGCATCTGCTACTTCAATCTTGCCGTGGAGCAGGACAAGAATTCGCACAATTCGCGCAAGGTGAAGGAACAGGTGGAGGAAAACTACAAGAAGGCGCTGCCTTATCTGGTGAAATATCGGGAAATGGAACCGAAGGAACAGGGCAAATGGGCCTTTCCGCTCTATACCATCTATCTGAACCTGAACATGGGCAAGGAGTTTGATGAGATAGATAAGGTGATGAAACAGAAATAAATTAGAATAAAAACGGAACTGATTAGATTTTACAACTGATTAGCATAAAAAATATGATAGATAGAATTTTAGATATATTGGGCATTGAGCTCAATGAAATGCAGCAGGATTCGATGAACGCTATCCTGCATGGCAACCAGGATGTGGTGGTGCTTTCGCCAACGGGTAGCGGTAAGACGCTGGCTTATCTGCTGCCGGTTTCGCAACTGGTAGATGCTGCCGATGATGAGCCGCAGGCCATCGTGGTGACTCCGGGACGAGAGCTGGCACTGCAGTCGGCTACCGTGCTCAAGAACATGGGCAGCGGACTGAGAGCCATGGCGTGCTACGGAGGTAGGGCTGCGATGGACGAGCATAGAATGATGAAGCAGGTGCGCCCGCAGATTATCTTCGGAACACCGGGCCGACTGAATGACCATCTGGACAAGGGAAACTTTTCGCCTTACCACATCAAATATCTCATCATCGATGAGTTTGACAAGTGTCTGGAGATGGGATTCCAGGACGAGATGAGCCGACTCATCAAGAAGTTGCCGGGTCTGCGCCGTCACTTCCTGCTTTCAGCCACCGAGGCAGAGGAGATTCCTCGCTTCGTTCACATGGGCAGGGTGGATAAGATAGATTATCGCATGGACGAGGAGCAGGTGCCAGACCGTGTACATATTTATAAGGTGGAAAGTCCGGTGAAGGATAAGCTGGAGAGTCTCGGTCTGCTTCTCCGCAGTCTGGGCGACCAGAGCACCATCGTATTTCTCAACTATCGCGACAGTGTGGAGCGCACCAACAAGTATCTGGTGGAGCAGGGCTTCTCTACATCGTTCTTCCATGGAGGACTGGAGCAGAAGGAGCGCGAAGCATCACTCTACCGATTCAGCAACGGCAGCGCCAATATCCTGGTGAGCACCGACCTGGCTTCCCGCGGTCTAGACATCCCGGACATCGACAACATCATCCACTATCACATTCCTGAGAGCGAGGACGGCTACATCCACCGTGTGGGTAGAACTGCCCGCTGGGAAGCGCACGGAAGAGCCTTCTTCCTGTTGGGTCCTAAGGAGCACATTCCGGAGTACGTGGATTCAGAGGTGGAGGATTATGAAGTTCCAGCCGCCGACGAGCTGCCGCAGCCAGCCAAGCCAAAGATGGCTACCTTATATATAGGTAAGGGCAAGAAGGACAAGATCAGCAAGGGCGACATCCTCGGCTTCCTCTGCAAGAAGGGCGGACTGAACTCTTCTGAGATTGGAAAGATAGATGTGAACGACCGCTACGCCTATGCAGCCATCGCCCGTACCAAGCTGCGCAGCGTGCTGAACAATGTGAAGGGCGAGAAAATCAAGGGTGTGAAGACCATTGTGGAAGAAGTGAGATAGTCCTTCAAATAATAATAGCCTCATCTTGGAATCTGTTTCCGGATGAGGCTTTTTTGGTTATAAATCGTAATTTCCTGCATAAATATACGGGAAATATGTTAAAACCTCTAACAAAAAGAAAGAAATTTGCGCAAAACGCTAAAAATGTGCACGAAAATTTGGTAGTTTCAAATAAAATGTGTAATTTCGCAGTCGTAAATCCATCTTTGAGGATTACTGAATATCCTTTATGGGTGGATTGTGCAAGTAAGTTTCCTGCTAGCAGGAATCATATACGTAAATCACTTAAATAAAAACATAAAAAGATGAAGAAGTACAATTTTAACGCAGGTCCATCAATGCTTCCACGCGAAGTGATTGAGAACACAGCAAAGCAGATTTTGGATTTTAATGGTTCAGGTCTTTCATTGATGGAAATCAGCCACCGTGCTAAGGATTTCCAGCCAGTTGTTGATGAGGCTGTCTCCCTTTTCAAGGAGCTTCTTGACATTCCTGAGGGTTACTCCGTAATCTTCCTTGGTGGTGGTGCGTCGCTGCAGTTTATGCAGATTCCTGCCAACTTCCTCATCAAGAAGGCTGCCTACATTAATTCTGGTACTTGGGCTAAGAAGGCTATGAAAGAGGCGAAGCATTTTGGTGAGGTCGTGGAGATCGCATCATCGTCCGACGCCAACTATACTTTCTACCCACAGGTGCCTAACAATGTGCCAGCTGATTGTGATTACTTGCATCTTACTAGCAACAATACAATTTATGGTACTGAGCTTCGTGTAGATCCAGACGTGAACGTGCCATTGATTTCAGATATGTCTTCAGACATCATGAGCCGTCCTGTAGATGTTTCCAAGTACACAGCTATCTATGCAGGTGCTCAGAAGAACCTCTCCATGGCTGGTGTTACCGTCATCATCGTGAAGGATGAGATGCTGGGCAAGGCTCCTCGTGAGATTCCTACCATGCTCGACTATCGCACCCACGTTGAGAAGGGCAGTATGTTCAATACTCCTCCTGTGGTTCCTATCTACACCCTGATGGAGAACCTGCGCTGGTTGAAGGCGAACGGTGGTGTGGAAGCTGCTGACAAGCGTGCCCACGAGCGTGCTGAGGTGCTCTATGCTGAGATTGACCGCAACAAGCTCTTCAAGGGTACAGTGGAAGAGGCTTCACGCTCATTGATGAACATCTGCTTCGTGATGAACGACGAGTACAAGGAGTTGGAGAAGCCATTCCTCGACTTCGCTACAGAGCGTGGCATGGTAGGTGTCAAGGGACACCGCTCAGTGGGTGGTTTTCGTGCCAGCTGCTACAATGCACAGACCATGGAGGGTGTTCAGGCACTCGTCAAGGCAATGCAGGAGTTTGAAGCACAGCACTAATTGATAGTTAACAGTTTATAGTTAAAAGTTAATAATAAAAGTTTCGCAAGTGGTTCAAGTACGGGCTGAAGGCCCAAAAGCTCCTAGCCCAGGGCATCGCCCTGGGTATAATAGCAATCAACAAGGCGCCCTGTAAGGGCAAAAGCTTTGTAAATTGCCTGATTCTTTTGAAGCTTTTGCCCTTACAGGGCGACAAACTTGCGTCCATGATTACCCAGGGCGCTGCCCTGGGCTAGGAGCTTCTGCCCTTTCAGGGCGTGTGGAGCTCACTTGCGAAACTTAAATTAATAATTATCCTTGGTGATAATTGTTTCTTAAAGGATTCAAATATGAAAGTATTAGTTGCAACAGAAAAGCCATTCGCAGCGGCTGCTGTGGAAGGCATTAAGAAAGAAATAGAGGGAGCAGGCAACGAATTGGTGCTGCTCGAAAAATATACAGAGAAGGCTCAGCTTCTCGATGCAGTGAAGGATGTGGACGCGATGATTATCCGTTCTGACAAGGCTGACGCCGAGGTGCTCGACGCTGCCAAGAACCTGAAGATTATCGTTCGTGCAGGTGCAGGTTACGACAACATCGACCTGGCTGCTGCTACTGCTCACAACGTGGTGGCTGAGAATACTCCTGGTCAGAACTCCAACGCCGTTGCCGAGTTGGTATTTGGTTTGCTGGTTTTCACCGTTCGTAATTTCTACAACGGCAAGTCTGGTTCCGAGTTGAAGGGCAAGAAGTTGGGTATCCTGGCTTTCGGTAATGTGGGTCGCAACGTGGCTCGCATCGCCAAGGGTTTCGGCATGGAGGTAGCTGCCTATGATGCATTCTGCCCAGCAGATGTAATCGAGGCTGCCGGTGTTCACGCCGTGAAATCTCAGGATGAGTTGTTCCAGACTTGCGACATCGTTTCTCTTCATATCCCTGCTACTGCAGAGACCATCAAGAGCATCGACTACAAGACCGTGAACCAGTTGCCTAAGGGTGGTATTCTTATCAACACTGCCCGCAAGGAGGTAATCAATGAGCCAGAGCTCCTGAAACTTCTCGCTGAGCGTGAGGACTTGAAGTTCATCACCGACATCAAGCCAGATGCTGACGCCGACTTCGCCAAGTTCGAGGGTCGTTACTTCTCAACCCCAAAGAAGATGGGTGCGCAGACAGCAGAGGCTAACATCAATGCCGGTATTGCCGCAGCTAAGCAGATCAATGCGTTCTTCAAGGACGGCTGCACCAAGTTCCAGGTAAATAAATAAAATTTAGGATATAAGAGAGCTCATAGAGGGTGCTTTAGCTAGTGCCCTTTATGGGCTTTTTATCTTTTTAAAAAGAAGGAAATCCTTGTTATCTTATTGTTTATCTTACTTTAGAAACATTCAAATATTAATTATAAAATAAAACATTATGGCAATAGTAAAACCTTTTAAGGGAGTAAGACCTCCTAAAAGTATTGTTGAGCAAGTTGAGTCTCGTCCATACGATGTCCTTGATTCTGAGGAAGCTCGCACCGAGGCTGGCGACAACGAGAAAAGCCTTTATCATATTATTAAACCTGAAATCAACTTCGAGCCAGGTACTTCTGAGTATGACCCTCGCGTTTACGAAAGCGCAGCAGAGAACTTCAAGAAGTTCCAGGAAAACGGCTGGTTGAAGCAGGATGATAAGGAACAGTATTACATCTATGCCCAGACCATGAATGGCAAGACCCAATATGGTTTGGTGGTAGGTGCCTACGTGAATGATTACATGACGGGCGTCATCAAGAAGCATGAGCTCACCCGCCGTGACAAGGAAGAGGACCGCATGAAGCACGTTCGTGTGTGCAACGCCAACATCGAACCTGTCTTCTTCGCTTATCCTGATAACGCCGTGCTCAATGAAATTCTGATGCGCTATGCGGTAACAGAACCTGAGTATGATTTCATCGCCCCAATCGATGGCTTTCGCCACCAGTTCTGGATTGTCAGCGACGATAAGGACATCGCTACCATCACGGCTGAATTTGCCAAGATGCCTAGCCTCTACATCGCCGACGGCCATCACCGTTCGGCTGCTGCTGCCTTGGTGGGCGCTGAGAAGGCGAAGCAGAATCCTAATCATACCGGCAAAGAAGAGTACAATTATTTCATGGCTGTCTGCTTCCAGGCAAGCCAGCTGACCATTCTCGATTACAACCGTGTGGTGAAGGACTTGAATGGCTTGACTTCTGAAGAGTTCCTCGATGCATTGACCAAGAACTTCGAGGTAATAGAGATTGATGCGATTAATGTAAACGTATCTGGCGATGAGGAGGGAATCCCTTGCTACGAGAAGTTTGACATTGATGCAGCTATCGAGCAGTTTGGCTTGGATATTCTGAAGCCAGCCGCGCTGCATTCATTCCTCGTTTATCTGGACGGCAAGTGGTATGGTTTGTTTGCCAAGCCGGGAACATACGATGATGAGGATCCAATCGGCGTGCTCGATGTAGATATCTCATCCCGTCTGATTCTCGACGACATTCTGGGCATCAAGGACTTGCGTTCAGACAAGCGCATCGACTTCGTGGGCGGTCTTCGTGGACTCGGCGAGTTGAAGCGCCGTGTGGATAGTGGCGAAATGAAGATGGCGCTGGCCCTTCATCCAGTCACCATGCAGCAGATTATGGACATTGCAGACAGTGGCAAGATTATGCCGCCAAAGGCAACCTGGTTTGAGCCTAAGTTGCGTAGCGGATTGATTATTCACAAGCTTGATTAATGATTGACGAATTCAAGACCATATCAGATACAGTGGGCGAGGGATATTACACCGAGAAGAGGAGTAAGTTTCTCGCCTTTGCTCACCACGTTACGACTGTTGACGAGGTGAAGGAGATTGTTGCCGGGTACCGTAAGAAATATTACGATGCCCGACATTGTTGTTATGCTTATATGCTGGGACCCGAGCGCACCGAATTCCGTGCCAACGATGACGGCGAGCCTTCTTCTACAGCGGGCAAGCCTATCCTGGGTCAGATTACGAAAGCCGAATTAACGGACATTCTCATTGTGGTAATCCGTTATTTCGGCGGAGTGAAACTGGGTACCAGCGGTTTGATTGTAGCTTATCGTGAAGCTGCGATAGACGCTCTGGCGCATTGCGAGGAGGTGACGCAGCAGGTGGAGGAAATCGTGACCTACGATTTCACCTATCCGATGATGAATGATGTGATGAGGATTGTAAAGGAGATGAATCCCCGCATCGTGGACCAGACGTTTGATAATACGTGCACCATCAAGCTTTCGATAAGGAAGAGCGAGGCGGAGCAGTTGCGCACCCGTCTGAAAAAGCTTTCCTTTGAATAAGGAAGTCATTTCTAGAAGATTGCGCTTTTGATGCAATCTTTACAAAGATAAAGAATGGAGCAAACAGATAAAATAATACCCTTAAGGCAAAATAAATTTATCCTTAAGGGTATTTATTTTTTGCCTTAAGGCTAAATATATTTATCCTTAAGGCTATTATGGATAGGTGCTTTCTTTCATCATTTCTGCAATTTTGCAAAAATAAGAGTTTTCATTACACTTTCTCATCCAGTTCCTTCTGCAATCGTATGATTTCATCACGATACTGCGCAGCCTGCATGAAATCGAGGTCCTTGGCGGCTTGCTTCATCAGAGCGGTGGTGTTGGCGATGCTCTTCTCCAATTCCTCCCTGCTCATGCTGCGGACGATAGGGTCGGCAACCATCGTGGCACTATCCGGCTCGATATAGACACGCTGCTTAGAACCTTCAGCTCCCTGAACATTCTGAAAGCCCTGAACTCCCTTGGCTCCTTGAGCACCCCTGATGCTCTTGATAGCAGCTGCTCCGGAAGCTGCTTCCTCCTCCTTACCCATAGGCCGGGCAGAGGTGATGGCCTTCTGAATCTGCTTCGGCGTAATTCCATGGTCGGCATTGTATTGCAACTGGATGGTTCTTCGGCGAGCCGTCTCGTCGATGGTTTTCTGCATACTGTCCGTAATCTTATCCGCATACATAATCACCTTTCCGTTCACGTTTCGGGCAGCACGACCGGCTGTCTGGGTCAACGAACGGTGACTGCGCAGGAATCCTTCCTTGTCAGCATCGAGAATGGCTACCAGCGAAACCTCAGGCAGGTCGAGACCCTCACGAAGCAGGTTGACTCCCACCAGCACATCATATACGCCAGCTCGCAAATCGTTCATAATCTTCACTCGGTCGAGCGTAGCCACATCGCTGTGAATATACGCAGCCTTCACGTTATGGTTCAGCAGGAACTCGGTCAGTTCCTCCGCCATTCGCTTGGTCAGGGTGGTGATGAGCACACGCTCGTTTCTATGGGTTCGGGTAAGAATCTCGTCGAGCAAATCATCAATCTGGTTCTCGCTCGGACGCACCTCAATCTCCGGATCCAGCAATCCCGTAGGACGGATGAGCTGTTCCACCACTACGCCCTCCGCTTCTCTCAGCTCGTAATCGGCTGGGGTAGCACTCACGTAGATGGCCTGGTGAATCAGCCTGTGGAACTCCTCGAACTTCAGCGGACGGTTGTCGAAGGCGGCAGGCAATCGGAATCCATATTCCACGAGGTTCTGCTTTCTCGCCCTGTCTCCGCCGTACATCGCTCCAATCTGCGGAATGCTCACGTGGCTCTCATCTACCACCAGGAGGAAATCCTTCGGGAAGAAGTCGAGCAGACAGTAAGGGCGTTCTCCAGGATGTCTGCCGTCGAAATATCGGGAATAGTTCTCAATGCCTGAGCAGTGGCCCAGTTCCTTGATCATCTCCATATCGTATTCCACACGCTCCTTGATGCGCTGCGCCTTGATTCCATCGCCTATGCTCTTGAAATAATCCTCCTGTTTCACCAGGTCGTCCTGAATCATGCGGATGGCACTTTCCTGCTGCTCCTTCGTGGTGACGAAGAGGTTGGCAGGATAGATCTCGTAGATATCGAACGAGGCGAGGCGGTGGTAGGTGAGGGAATCCACTTCCTCAATGCCGTCAATCTCATCATCCCACCAGGTAACGCGCAGCACATTATCGCTGTAAGCCATGTAGATGTCTACGGTTTCGCCCTTCACTCGGAAGTTGCCACGCTGCAGGTCGATGTCGTTTCTCACGTAGAGCGCATCCACCAGTTTTCTGAGGAACTCATTTCTGTCTATTCGCTGACCCTTCTGAATCTTGATGATGTTCTCCTGCATCGCCACCGGTCCGCCCATACCGTAGATGCACGAAACGGAAGAAACCACGATGACATCCTCTCTGCCCGAGAGCAGAGCCGAGACGGCACCTAGACGCAGTTTATCTATCTCGTCGTTGATGGCGAGGTCTTTCTCAATGTAGGTGTCGGTGGTAGGCAGATAGGCCTCCGGCTGATAGTAGTCGTAGTAGGAGACGTAATATTCCACGGCGTTCTCTGGGAAGAATCCCTTCATCTCCTGATAGAGCTGTGCGGCGAGCGTCTTGTTGTGACTCAATATCAGCGTAGGCTTTCCCACGTTGGCGATGACGTTGGCAACGGTGAAGGTTTTACCCGAACCGGTAACGCCTAGGAGCACCTGTGCCGGTTCGCCCTGCTGGATGCCTTCGGTGAGCTGTCTGATGGCCTGCGGCTGATCGCCCGTAGGCTTATATTGCGAAGTAATCTTGAAATCCATAATTTATCTTGAACTTAAACGTTTCACATCGAAAACAGTGCTTTTTCTCTTGAAAAGTTCTGTTTCAAGGTGCAAAAATACAAAAAAAACGGCATTAATCGTTATAAAGATTAATTATTTGCGAAAAAATGTATTTTTTCTTTTGATAATTAGCTAATTATCCGTAACTTTGCATGCACAATTAGAAAAATATGAAGAAATCAGTAATAATTGCAGCTTGCGCAGCACTGCTCATGACGGGTTGCGCGAACGAATATAACCAGGTGTACAAGGCAGCAACACCATCGTATAAGTACGAGTATGCCAAGCAATGTTTTGCTCAGGGCAAGTACTCTCGTGCTATTCCTCTCCTGCAGGATGTAGTGACCATGAAGAAGGGTTCTACCGAGGGCGAGGAGTGTCTCTATATGCTGGCGATGGCTGAGTATGGCTTGAAGGATTACGAAACAGCCTCTGAGTATTTCAAGAAGTATTATTCTTCTTATCCTAAGGGACTGTATGCTGAGAACGCGAAGTACTTCGTGGGCGAGAGCCTCTTCCAGAATGCTCCGGAGCCACGTCTCGACCAGAGTACCACCTATACGGCCATCTCTGCATTCCAGGAGTATCTCGACCTCTTCCCTGATGCCCGTTTCAAGGCTCAGGCTACCGAGCGCCTCTATGCCTTGCAGGATTTGCTGGTAGAGAAGGAATACAAGAGTGCCAGCCTCTACTTCGGAATGGGAACCTACTTTGGCAACTGCACCGAGGGCGGCAACAACTACGAGGCGTGCATCGTTACGGCGCAGAACGCCCTGAAGGATTATCCTTACAGCAACAAGCGCGAGGAGTTTGCTACCCTCATCATGAAGAGCAAGTACGAGCTTGCCAAGATGAGTGTGGAGAGCAAGCAGCTGGAGCGTTACCAGGATGCAGAGGATGAGTGCTACGGCTTCATCAACGAGTATCCGGATTCAAAGGAACGTGCCACTGCCGAGAAATACATCGAGAAATGCAAGGAATTCGAGAAGGCTCATCCGGAAGATACCCTCGAACGACTGGCAGGACAGAACTAAGACAAATCCCCTTCTGAAAGAAGAGGGGGAACATCGGGAAAAGAATAAGGTAAATGCCACCTATATATAATAAGGTGGAAAACAAGGTTAAAAAATATATAGTACTATAAATTATGGATTACAAGAAATCAAAAGCACCAGTTAACACAGTTACCCGTAACATCATGGACCTCTGTGATGATACGCATAACATTTACAAGAGTGTTGCCATCATCGCCAAGCGAGCTAACCAGATTTCGCTGGAGATTAAGCAGGACTTGAGCAAGAAACTCGCTGAGTTCGCTTCTTACAACGACTCATTGGAGGAGGTATTCGAGAACCGTGAGCAGATTGAAATCTCTCGTTTCTATGAGAAGTTGCCAAAGCCAACTTTGATTGCTACCGAGGAGTTCATCGAGAAGAGCATCTACTGGCGTGATCCTAGCATGCCTGTTCACAACCAGGAGGAGCCTGCTTTCTAATACGCTAAAATCAGGTAAGTTATGATACAGCGTAAACAGAGCTTGTTCTTGATTCTGGCTGTCATTGCCTATGCAGTTTGTCTGTTTCTTCCCATCGCCAGTGTAAGCGCTTCTGGCATGGGGGCAGACAGTATGGTTTACAACCTGGGCGTAGTGAACGGCGACAGTGGCATCAGTGTTTCATCCACCTGCCTGCCATTGTTCCTTCTGCTCGCCGTATCGGCAGTGATTTCGCTGGCAACGGTATTTCTCTACAAGAACCGCAAGCTGCAGATGAACCTGTGTTCCATCGCCTCTCTGTTTACAGGACTCTGGTATGTTGACTATCTTCTGATGGTATTCAGCATCATTCCGATTCCTGAGGTAGAGGGCGCCACGAACTTCCAGTTTGCATCCTGCCTTCCACTCGTAGCCCTCATCCTCGTGCTGATGGCACGCAAGGGTGTGAGTGACGACGAGAAGCTGGTAAGAGCAGCCGACCGAATCAGATAGTTTTTTAGCGGAATGACAGCCCAGACAGCGTTGTTCCGATAAAAAAACTTAAAAATAAGCAAGATATTTGTTGGTACGAATAAAACTTCGTACCTTTGCAGCCGCTGTCACGAGATGGCAGCATAAAATTCAAACCTCATTAATAAATTAAATTAAAATTAAGATTTAAAAAAATGGCAACAAAGATCAGATTGCAGCGCGGCGGTCGTAAGAGCTATGCTTTCTATAGCATCGTTATCGCTGACGTTAGAGCACCACGTGATGGTAAATTTACTGAGAAGATTGGTACATTCAATCCAAACACCAATCCAGCTACTGTAGATTTGAATTTCGAGCGCGCACTCTACTGGGTAGAGACAGGTGCACAGCCAACAGACACAGTTCGCAACATCCTCAAGGGCGAGGGCGTTTACTTGATGAAGCACCTCAAGGGTGGCGTTAAGAAGGGCGCATTCGACGATGCTGAGGCTCAGAAGCGTTTCGACGCTTGGAAGAATGGCAAGGACGCTAAGGCTTCTGCTGTTCGCGAGGGCGACGCTAAGGCTAAGAAGGAAGCTGCTGCTAAGGAGCTCGAGGCTGAGAAGAAGATGAACGAGGCAATCGCTAAGAAGGTAGCTGAGAAGAAGGCTGCTGCTGCCGCTGCTGCTGCAGAGGCTGCTGCTGAGACAGAGGCTACAGAGGAGGCTCCAGCTGAGGCTTAATCTTCTACAGAAATCTTCTTCGGAGATTTTAAGGTATAAAGGTTGGATTTTCCAAATAGGAAATCCGGCCTTTTTTTTCTGTTTTTTTCTCCTCTTTTTTTCTCCTTCCTTTCTCCTCTTCTTCTAATATTTCTCCCTCTTCTTTTTCTCTCAATATTTTCCCTTATTCTTCACTTTCAAGCAATAAAACGGAAACGATTGCGTTCTTAATATATGATAAAAGAAAAGAAAGACGATAGTTATTCACATATTCTAAAATATACAGGCATCTTCGGAGGAGTGCAGGGATTGAATATCCTCATGAGCGTGGTGCGCAACAAACTGGTGGCCATCATACTCGGTCCTGAAGGTATGGGATTGATTTCTCTTTTCAATTCCAGCATCAAACTGGTGTCTGATTCTACTAACCTGGGGCTTAGCATGAGTGCTGTGCGCGAGGTATCGGAGGCTTACGAACATGGGGATGAGGAAAGACTCAACCACATCGTAAGTCTGGTACGACTGTGGAGTTTTCTCACGGCGCTCTTCGGTATGCTGGTCTGCGTTATCTTCAGTCCATTTCTCAACCGCTTTACCTTTTCCTGGGGCGATCATACACATCATTTTGTCCTGCTTTCTCCGGTGGTTGCCATGATGGCGATAACCGGAGGCGAATTGGCTATTCTCAAAGGAACCCGTCGTCTGAAATCGCTGGCTGTGATTTCAGTGTATGGGGTGATAGGAGCACTGATTACCTCCATTCCGCTGTTCTATATCTGGGGCGAATCGGCCATCGTGCCTTCCATTGCCTTGGTGGCTCTGTTGCAGATGGTGCTAGCGTGCTGCTATTCGTTCCGCCTCTTTCCTGCCTTCTTCGCCATGTCGTTTTCGCGCATCAAGTCGCTTCTGGGCGAGGGTCTCGGCATGGTTCGCTTGGGCGTTGCCTTCATCTTGGCAGGAATCCTGGGTAGTGGGGCTGAGTTTGCCGTACGTTCCTATCTGAGCTACACCAGCGGACTGGATATGGTGGGCTTTTACAATACGGGATTTATGATGACCATGACTTATGCCGGAATGGTTTTCCAGGCGATGGAGACAGATTATTTTCCTCGTCTTTCGGCTATTGAAGGCACAGGCTCAGAACTTAATTCTGTGGTAAACAGGCAGATAGAAGTTTCATTACTGCTGGTTTCTCCGTTGCTTTCCGTCTTTATTCTAGCGAGTCCCCTGATTCTTCATGTGCTTTTCAGTGCCAAGTTCCTGCCTGTGGTAGGAATGATGAAGATAGCGCTGATGGCGATGTATTTCCGTGCCATCACCCTTCCGATAGAATACATTACGCTTTCGAAAGGCGATTCAAAATCCTATCTCTTCCTGGAGGCGCTGTACGATGTTCTGCTCATTGCCCTGGTTATTCTGGGTTTCAGACTCTGGTCTCTTGAGGGTACGGGTATAGCCCTGTTTTTACTCGGCATCATCAATCTCGTGGTAGTACTGTGCTTCATGCGTTACCGCTATCATTACCGCCCATCCCGCCAGGTATTAGTTTACTTCGCAGTTCAGATGCTTCTTGGCATTTTCACCTATTGGGCATCTTGCCTTGAAAATCCGGTAATGAGCTGGGGAATCGGCGGCTTGGCTTGTCTGGTCAGTCTTGCCTTCTCTCTGAAGGTTCTGCATTCCAAGACCAAGCTCTGGAATAGTCTGGTGCTCAAGGTAAAGAGCAAATTGAAGAAGAAGTAACTCAAGTTTCGCAAGTGAGCTCCACACGCCCTGAAAGGGCAGAAGCTCCTAGCCCAGGGCAGCGCCCTGGGTAATCATGGACGCAAGTTTGTCGCCCTGTAAGGGCAAAAGCTTCAAAAGAATCAGGCAATTTACAAAGCTTTTGCCCTTACAGGGCGCCTTGTTGATTGCTATTATACCCAGGGCGATGCCCTGGGCTAGGAGCTTTTGGGCCTTCAGCCCGTACTTGAACCACTTGCGAAACTTCAAAAAGTAATAAAATCATAACAGAGATTTAAGATTTGCAGATGATATGGTGAAGGTTTCAATCTTAATAGCGGTTTACAATACTGCCGAGTATTTGCCTCAGTGTCTGGATTCCTTATTGGATCAGACCATGGGCGACTTTCAGGTGATTTGTGTGGATGATGCATCTACCGATGATTCTCTGAAGGTTTTGGAATCTTATGCACATGGAGATTCCCGCATCGAAGTAATTTCTCTTGCCGAGAATCATGGTCAGGCATTTGCCCGCAACCAGGGATTAATGCGAGCCCAGGGAACATATACCTGTTTTCTGGATAGTGATGACTGGTTGGGAAAAGATGCCCTGCAGCAGATTGTTTCAGCCTTTGAGCAGGATGAAACAATAGATAGTGTTCTTTTCAGATGCAGATATTATTATTCTGAGGATAGGATAGAGGAGTATCCGATGCCGGCTTTTGCGAAGAAGGAGAAGAAGGATGAGGAGGCGGCAGCTTCAGTTGATGGTCAACCGGTTGCCTTATCGGGCGAACAGGCTTTCGAACTGAGTCTAACCTGGAAGATTCATGGTGTTTATGCGGTGAAGACATCCATCCATCTGCAATATCCTTACGATGATTCGTCCCGCTCATACAGCGATGATAATACCACCCGTCTTCACTATCTTGCTTCGCGCAAGGTGGTGTCGTGTGGCGGAGCGTATTTCTATCGCCAGCATGCTGCTTCTGTAACTCATCAGATTTCATCTCGCCGTTTCGATTATCTGAAGGCGAACGCCACTATGATGGCAGAGTTGCGCAGGTTGAAGGTTTCTTCTCATCTGCTGAAAGTTTACGAGAACGAACGTTGGAAGAATGTGGTAGGCATTTACCTCTTTTATTGGCAGCATGCGCATGAGTTGGCGGATGCAGACAGGAGAGAAGGACTTCATATCATCCGCAACACCTGGAAATCAATCGATTTCAGGATGATATTTCCGGAAAATAAGAACAAGTTGGGTTTTCTATCCTGCAGAAGTTCTTTGCTTCCCGAAGGAATCTGCTGGCGTCTCTTCCGTCTTCAGGCGAATCTCTATTTCTTATTGAAGAGGATTTCGGGAAAAATATAAGAAATCTCTTTAGAAAATATCATTTGCCGGAAGAAATCTTTTTAGAAATAAAAAAGAAGCTATATGAAAAAAGCCTTGGAATTCAAATTGAATCCCAAGGCTTTATATTTTGTTATCTCAAAGAAATTACTTCTTGTTGATAGCGAGGTCGATAGCTACGGCAATAGCAACAGTAGCACCTACCATAGGGTTGTTACCCATACCGAGGAAGCCCATCATCTCTACGTGAGCAGGAACTGAAGAAGAACCTGCGAACTGAGCGTCTGAGTGCATACGACCCATTGTATCAGTCATACCGTAAGAAGCAGGACCTGCAGCCATGTTATCTGGGTGCAATGTACGACCTGTACCACCACCAGAAGCTACTGAGAAGTATGGCTTACCAGCAGCAATACGCTCCTTCTTGTATGTACCAGCTACTGGGTGCTGGAAACGTGTAGGGTTTGTAGAGTTACCAGTGATAGATACATCTACATCCTCGCTCCAGTTGATAGCAACACCCTCGCGAACGTCGTCAGCGCCGTAGCAGTTAACCTTAGCACGTGGACCGTCGCTGTAAGCGATGCGGTTAACAACCTTCAACTCACCTGTATAGTAGTCGAACTTTGTCTGAACGTATGTGAAACCGTTGATGCGGCTGATGATCTGAGCAGCATCCTTACCAAGACCGTTCAAGATAACGCGCAATGGGTTCTTACGAACCTTGTTAGCCATCTCAGCAATCTTGATAGCACCCTCAGCAGCAGCGAAAGACTCGTGACCAGCCAAGAAAGCGAAGCACTGAGTCTCCTCACGGAGCAAACGAGCAGCCAAGTTACCGTGACCGAGACCAACCTTACGGTCGTCAGCTACAGAACCAGGGATGCAGAAAGCCTGCAAACCGATACCGATAGCCTCAGCTGCGTCAGCAGCAGTCTTAGCACCTTTCTTGATAGCGATAGCAGCACCAGCTACATACGCCCACTTAGCGTTCTCGAAGCAGATACGCTGAGTATCTTCACACATCTGATAAGGGTCAACACCTGCGTCCTCGCAGATTTGATTAGCCTCTTCCAAGCTCTTGATACCGTTAGCATTAAGAGCAGCAAGAACCTGCTTCTCGCGACGTTCCTGACTTTCGTAACTTACTTTTCTAATCATATCTGTATCTCCTTATTATTCTTTACGTGGATCAATAGCTTTAACAACACCCTGCTCAGCAGTTGTACGACCGTAGCTACCTGTGAACTTCTTAACAGCCTCGTTAGCGTCCATACCGTTCTTGATAGCCTCCATCATCTTGCCGAGGTGAACATACTCGTAACCACAAACCTGGCTGTCCTTATCCAAGAACTGCTTTGTGATGTAACCCTCTGTCAACTCGAGGTAACGTGTACCCTTAGCTACAGTACCATAGAGAGTACCAGTCTGTGAACGAAGACCCTTACCCAAGTCCTCAAGACCTGCACCGATAACAAGACCGCCCTCAGAGAAAGCGCTCTGGCTACGACCGTAAACAATCTGGAGGAAGAGCTCGCGCATTGCTGTATTGATAGCATCGCAAACGAGGTCAGTGTTCAAAGCCTCAAGGATAGTCTTGCCTGGAAGAATCTCAGAAGCCATAGCAGCTGAGTGAGTCATACCAGTACAACCGATTGTCTCAACGAGAGCCTCCTGAATAACGCCTTCCTTGATGTTCAAAGAGAGCTTACAAGCACCCTGCTGAGGAGCACACCAACCCACACCGTGAGTATAACCAGAGATATCCTTGATCTCTTTTGCCTGAATCCATTTTCCTTCTTCAGGAATTGGAGCTGGTCCGTGGTTAGGACCCTTAGCGACAACGCACATGTTGTCTACTTCTTTTGAATAGATCATATTCGCTAAATTTTATATTAATGAATATATAAAAGTATAAATTCTTCTTCTTAATTCATATTGTTTTGCTGAAACATTGGTCTTACAACCTCAATTCCGACCACAAAAGTACAAAAAATATCTGTAAAATACCCAAAAATGAGTATTCTTTTTAACTCTTTAACCTAATATTTAGATTTTTTCTTGGGTTTATGCACAATTTCATGTATCTTTGCAAACTGAAAATAGCAATTTTTGTAGATTATGATCGAAGTGAAGATAAAGGATGCCGTGCTTCAGCAGGCTGCCGAGGCAGGCATGGACGAGTTTGTGAAGGCATTCGTAGATGCCATCCGTGAGGCAATCGGTGGAGAGCTTACTGCCGAGAACATGGCCGAGTTGAACAGCGACCAGATTACGCTCCTGGCATGGGACACCCTGCACGAGGAGATGATGGACGGCGGAATGATTCAGCTTATCCATAACGGATATGGTGCCTTCATCTGGAAGAACCCTACCGATAAGGCGTTCAGAAACTGGGGACTGGTGGACCTTTCGAAATTGATCAAGAAGAGCCACTTTCTCTACAAGACCCATCACGAGGAGATTGAGGGCGACATGAACGACGAGGACTTCATGGCGCTCTATGAGAAGTTGCCGGAGTTTGATGACTTCGACGATGTGTTCGTGGAGAACGAGGAGCAGTGGACAGGCATGGTGGCTTTCTACATTGACGAACATATCGAGAACTTCGCCACGATTATATAAAGGTATATATAATATATTAAGGTATAAAGATTATGAACAAGAAAGATCAGGAACTCCGCAAGAAGAGTCCGATACAGATACGCAACAAGAAGGCTTCGTTCGAGTACTTCTTCGTTGACACTTACACCGCGGGCATCGTGCTCACGGGTACTGAGATTAAGTCCATCCGCGGCGGCAAGGCATCGCTGGTGGATTGCTACTGCGACTTCTACCAGGGCGAACTCTGGGTGAAGGGCATGAACATCTCTCCTTATTTCTACGGTTCCTTTGGCAACCACGAAGCACGCCGCGACCGCAAGCTGCTGCTCACCAAGCGTGAACTGCGCCGTCTGGAAGAAGACAGCAAGCAGCCGGGCTTCACCATCGTTCCTATACTCGTCTTCATCGATGACAAGGGACGTGCCAAGGTGGATATTGCCCTCTGCAAGGGTAAGAAGGAGTATGACAAGCGTCAGACTCTGAAGGAAAAGGAAGACAGAAGAGAGATGGATAGAGCTATCAAGCACTTTTAGACAATGAAGAATATAAGAGAGATTGCTAAGGAGAAGATTCTGATTCTCGACGGTGCCATGGGTACAGAGATTCAGAAATACAATTTAACGGAGGATGACTTCCGTGGTGAGCGATTCTGCGACGTGCCGGGCATGATGAAGGGCAACAACGATATGCTCAACATCACTCGCCCTGATGTCATCTCGGATATTTACAGACGCTATCTGGAGGCGGGCGCCGACATCATCACGGCGAACACCTTCTCGTGCCAGCGTATCTCGCAGGCAGATTATCACCTGGAGGATTGCGCCCGCGAGATGGCTTTCGAGGGTGCACGACTGGCTCGCATCGAATGCGACAAGTTCTCTACCCCCGATAAGCCACGCTTCGTTGCCGGAGACGTGGGACCTACCAACAAGACTTGCTCCATGAGTCCGGACGTCAGCAATCCTGCCGCCCGTGAAATCACCTACGATGAACTTTTCACCGATGTCTGCGAACAGGTTGATGGTCTCATCGAAGGCGGAGCGGATGTCATCCTCATCGAAACCATCTTCGATACGCTCAACTGCAAGGCAATGATTGATGCAGCCATCACCATGATGAAGAAGCACGGGGTGGAGCTGCCTATCATGATCAGTCTTACGGTGAGCGACCTGGCGGGCAGAACCCTCAGCGGTCAGACCGTAGATGCCTTCCTGGCTTCGCTCTCTCCTTATCCAATCTTCTCCGTGGGCATGAACTGTGCCTTCGGAGCGCCTCAGATGAAACCGTTCATCGAGCATCTGGCAAAGGTTGCACCTTATTATATTAGTGCGCATCCTAATGCCGGACTGCCTAACGAAATGGGACAGTATGATGAAACCGCAGAATCGATGGCTCCACAGATTGCCGAGTTCATCGACGAAGGCATTGTCAACATCATTGGCGGCTGCTGTGGAACCAGTCCTGAGTTCATCGCTCATTACGCCCGGAGCGCTGAGGGCAAGAAGCCTCATCAGGTGGTAGAGAAGCCTAAGTACATGTGGCTCTCGGGCTTGGATTTGTTGCAGGTGGATGATTCCGTTCATCTGCCAGTAGACGCCAGCCGCTTCGTTAACGTGGGCGAACGCTGTAACGTAGCCGGCAGCAGGAAGTTCCTGCGCTTGATTAATGAAAAAAGTTATGAGGAAGCCATCGGCATTGCCCGCAAACAGGTGGCTGATGGAGCAGCCGTGGTGGATGTAAACATGGACGACGGACTGCTCGACGCCAAGGCCGAGATGGTGAACTTCCTCAACATGATAGCGGCTGAGCCGGAGATAGCCAAGGTACCAGTGATGATCGACTCCTCGAAATGGGAAGTCATCCTCGCCGGACTGAAGTGCTGTCAGGGCAAGTGCATCGTGAACTCCATCTCCCTGAAGGAGGGCGAAGAGGTGTTCCTCTCGCATGCACGCGATGTGATGCGATATGGTGCAGCCGTGGTGGTGATGTGCTTCGACGAGGTGGGACAGGCTACCACCTATGAGCGCCGCATCGAGATAGCCGAGCGTGCCTATCGCCTGCTGGTAGATAAACTGGGCATGAATCCGCTCGACATCATCTTCGACCCGAACGTGCTCGCCATCGCCACAGGTATGGAAGAACACGACAACTACGCCGTGGAATTCATCCGTGCCACCGAATGGATTCACAGGAATCTGCCGGGAGCGCATGTCAGCGGAGGTGTCAGCAACCTCTCGTTCTCGTTCCGCGGCAACACCTATATCCGCGAGGCCATCCACTGCGTCTTCCTGCATCATGCCCAGAAGGTGGGTATGGACTTCGGTATTGTGAATGCCAAGGCGAGAATGGATTACAACAAGATTCCTAAGGATCAGTTGGAACTCATAGAGGATGTAGTGCTCAACCGCAGAAAGGGTGCTGCCGATGACCTTATCGAACTGGCTGCCGAAATCAAGGCAAAGGCGGATGCGGCAAAAGCAGCAGCCAAGGCGGGCGGTGCTCCGGCTCCGAAACCAGCAGCGCCTGAGTGGAGAAAGCAGCCTGTGGAAGAAAGATTGAAATATGCCCTGCAGAAGGGAATCACCGAGTTCCTGCAACCGGATATCGACGAGGCGTTGCAGAAATATCCGCATGCCGTGAACGTTATCGAGGGTCCGCTGATGGACGGTATGAACCTGGTGGGCGAACTCTTCGGAAGGGGAGAGATGTTCCTGCCGCAGGTGGTGAAGACGGCACGTACGATGAAGGCTGCGGTTTCCATCCTCCAGCCACACATCGAGGCGGAGAAGCAGGGCGGAAGCACCACTGCCGGAAAGATTCTGATGGCCACCGTGAAGGGTGATGTTCATGACATCGGAAAGAACATCGTATGCGTGGTGATGTCGTGCAACAACTACGATATCATCGACCTGGGCGTGATGGTTCCTGCCGAGCAAATCGTAAAGAAGGCGATAGAAGAGAAGGTGGATGCTATCGGACTGAGCGGCTTGATTACACCATCGCTCGAAGAGATGGTGCATACAGCCAAGGAAATGCAGAAGGCAGGTCTTCGCATTCCTATCATGGTGGGTGGCGCTACTACGAGCGAGCTGCATGTGGCGCTGAAAATTGCGCCTGTGTATGATGGGCCGGTTATCTGGGTGAAGGATGCTTCGCTCAATGCCGGCATCTGTGCCCGATTCCTCAACGAAACGGAATGCCCTAAGTTTGTGGCAGAACTCAACGAGCGATACGAGCGCCTGAGAAATGAATATCATGAGCAGCAGGCTAAGATAGCATCGTTGGAGGAAGCCAGAAAGAACAAATTAGATTTGTTTTAAACTTGGAAACTGCAGCATGCCCCGAAAGGGAAGAAGCATTATAATATAAAAAGGTATTAGTAAAAAGGATAATATGATCAAGACCGTAATTTTTGATATGGGTGGCGTTATCATCACCCTCGACGAGAACGAGGCAGGCAAACGCTTTGTTGAGTTAGGTATGAAGGAGTTTGCCGAGAAAATGGATCCCTATAAGCAGTCGGGACTGAATGGCGACCTGGAAGAAGGAAAGATTTCTGAAGAGGACTACCGCCAGAAGGTGAGCGAGAAGGTAGGCAGAGAGGTGAGCTTCGAGGAGCTGCAGCATTGCTGGCTGGGCTACATGAAGGAAGTGCCAGCCAACAAGCTGGAGGTGCTCAGGAACCTGAAGAAGCAGGGTTATCGCGTGGTTCTGCTCAGCAACACCAACCCATACGTATCAGCCTGGGTTGACAGCGAGGAGTTCTCGGGCGACGGTCATCCCATCGGCGATTACTTCGATGCCATGTACCGCAGCTATGAGGTGAAATACCTGAAGCCCGACGAGAATTTCTTCCGTCATGTAATAGCCGCAGAGAAGGCGCTGCCGGAAGAGTGCCTCTTCGTCGATGATGGTGCCCGCAACTGCTGTGCCGCCTCTGAAGTAGGTCTCTTCACCTACTGTCCGAAGAACGGTGAAGACTGGTGCGAGAAAATCTACGAATATCTGAAGTAATGATTTATGGTGATTATTTGCATTCCAACTGCAAATAATTGCCATTTTATTTTGCATTCTGCAAGAAATAATGTACTTTTGCACTCGCAATAATTAAAATATAAGACAATGATTAAGAAGAAAAGATGGCATTGCTTGCCTGGTCAGCCTCTTACAGAGCTCGACAAGCAGGTGATGTATTGGGAAAATAAGGGTAAGCTGGTGCCTACCCGTGACTTGATTAAGACTCCAGAACAGATAGAAGGCATCCGAAAGAGTGGTGTCGTTAACACAGGCTGTCTCGACGCCGTTGCCGAGATTATCCGTCCGGGTTTGAACACCCAGGAAATTGACGACCTCTGCATGCAGTATTGCAAGGATAACAACGCCATTCCTGCCTGCCTCAACTACGAGGGCTATCCTAAGAGCGTGTGCACCTCTATCAACGAGGTGGTTTGCCATGGTATTCCTAAGGAAGAGGATGTGCTCGAAGAGGGCGACATCATCAACGTGGACATGACTACCATCGTTGACGGCTACTACGCCGACGCCAGCCGTATGTTTATCGTGGGCGGCAAGACTACTCCTGAGAAGGAGCAGCTGGTTCGCGTGGCTAAGGAGTGCCTGGAGATTGGTATGGAGGCTGCAAAGCCTTACAGTTTTGTGGGTGACATCGGTCACGCCATCGAGAAGCATTGCAAGAAGTATGGCTATGGTGTGGTTCGCGATCTCTGCGGTCACGGCGTAGGCATTCAATTCCATGAGGAGCCAGAGGTGCTTCACTATGGCCATCGTGGCACCGGTATGCTGCTCGTTCCGGGCATGGTGTTCACCATTGAGCCAATGATCAACATGGGAACCTACAAGGTGTTCATCGATGCTGACGATCCATACGGATGGGAGGTAATCACTGGCGATGAGAAACCATCGGCACAGTGGGAGCACACACTCGTAATGACCGAGACTGGTGTGGAGATTCTTACACACTAATTAAACTCAAGAACAATGAAGGATATATATATATTAGGTATAGAGAGCAGCTGCGACGATACCTCTGCCGCAGTGCTCAAGAATGGAGTATTGTTGAGCAACGTTACCGCCTCTCAGGAGGTGCATCGTGCTTACGGCGGCGTGGTACCTGAGCTGGCTTCCCGTGCCCACCAGCAGAACGTGGTGCCGGTGGTTGACCAGGCTATAGCCCGTGCAGGCATCAAGAAGGAAGACCTCTCGGCAGTTGCCTTCACCCGTGGTCCGGGTCTGATGGGTTCGCTGCTCGTGGGCGTGAGCTTCGCCAAGGGCTTCGCCCGTTCGCTCAATATTCCGATGATTGACGTCAACCACCTGCAGGGTCATGTGATGGCACATTTCATCAAGGAGAGCGATGACGACCAGAGTGCGCCTCCGTTCCCATTCATCTGTCTCCTCGTGAGCGGTGGAAATTCGCAGATTGTGAAGGTGAACGCTTATAATGATATGGAAGTATTGGGCCAGACCATCGACGATGCAGCTGGCGAGGCAATCGATAAGTGTGCCAAGGTGCTGGAGTGGGGCTACCCAGGTGGTCCTATCGTAGATAAGTATGCGCGCCAGGGTAATCCGAAGGCTTTCACCTTTGCCGAGCCTCACATCCCAGGCTTGAACTACAGTTTCTCTGGCTTCAAGACCAGTTTCCTCTACAGTCTGCGCAAGTGGGTGGCTGCCGATCCTGACTTCGTAGAGAAGAACAAGTTCGATCTGGCTGCCAGCATCGAGTTCACCATCGTGGATATTCTGATGAAGAAGTTGCGCATGACAGTGAAGCAGACGGGCATCAAGCACGTGGCAGTGGCTGGTGGCGTGAGTGCCAACAATGGTCTGCGCAATGCCTTCCGCGACCATGCCAAGCGATTCGGCTGGACCATCTACATCCCTAAGTTCAGCTACACCACCGACAATGCGGCGATGATCGGCTGCGTGGGAACCTTCAAGTATCGTGATGGTGACTTCGCTACCATCGATCTTCCTGCATATAGTAAAGTAACATTTAAGTAATTAAGAAATGGAATTTGAAACAAAGATATTGAGCAAGGGCATCCAGGAGATGCTCTATAACAGTGACAAGACAGTGGGCACAGCCGAGAGCTGCACAGGCGGACGCATCGCCGAGGCGCTTATCTCCGTGCCAGGTGCCAGCAATTACTTCAAGGGCGGTGTGGTTAGCTACACCAACGAGGTGAAGGAGAACCTTCTGGGCGTAAGCCACGAGGTATTGGAGGAGAAGACTGCCTACTGCGAGGAAGTGGCAAGAGAGATGGTGCTGGGCGCCATCAAGGCATTGAATGTTGATTTCGCCATCTCTGCAACAGGCGTATCGGGTCCTACAGGCGGCACACCAGCCATACCAGTGGGCACCATCTTCGTAGGCTTCGGCAACAAGGACGATGTTCGTGTGGTAAAACTCACCGAAGATTTCGGTCGCGACATCAATCTTGCAATCGCCACGAATACAGCGCTTAAGGGCATGCTCGACTTCCTGAAAGAGCATCAGGAAGAGCTTTCCCACAAGTAAGAAAATATCCCCTAAAAGGGCGTTTCTAGATAAAAATATCTTTAGAAACGCCCTTTTCTTCTTAATAAATCTTAAAATATGCATTTCTTCAACCCAAAGTTTTGCGTATTCAAAAAATATTTGTAATTTTGCACTCTGTTTGGAATAGGTATCAATTAACGAATTACAAAATTAAAGATAGAAATGTCTAAGATTTGTCAAATTACAGGTAAGAAGGCACAGTTAGGTTGCAATGTGTCTCACTCAAAGCACCGTACAAAGAGAAGCTTTGACGTTAACCTCTTCAGCAAGAAATTCTACTATGTAGAAGAGGGTTGCTGGATCAGCCTCAAGATCAGCGCTGCTGGTCTTCGTCTTATTAATAAAGTAGGTCTCGATGCTGCCTTAAATCAGGCAGTAAAGAAGGGCTATGTAGATTGGAAGGACATTAAAGTAATAGGAGAATAAATATCATGGCAAAGAAAGCAAAAGGTAATAGAGTACAAGTTATCCTCGAGTGCACTGAGCATAAGAACAGTGGTATGCCAGGTACAAGCCGTTACGTGACTACAAAGAATCGTAAGAACACTCCTGAGCGTCTTGAGTTGATGAAGTACAACCCAATCCTTAAGAAGATGACTCTTCACAAGGAGATTAAGTAAGCTAGCTTACAAGTTTATAAACAAATTTATCAATTTAAATAGACTATGGCAAAGAAAGCGGTCGCTACCCTCCACGAAGGTAACATGGATGGTCGCGCATATACAAAGGTTATCAAGATGGTTAAGAGCCCTAAGACTGGTGCTTATGTTTTCGATGAGAAGATGGTACCAAATGAGGCTGTTAAGGACTTCTTCAAGGATTAATTTCCTGGGATTTCATAGGATGTCAGTTATCTGACGTCTAATAGAATCCTTCAGAAGATTCGCATAAATACAAAAGGTCGCTAGGCTCACATCGTGAGTTTAGCGGCTTTTTTTCTTTAAGGAAAGGATATGAAAATCCCCCAACCTGCAATGAATCTCAAGCAGGTTGGGGGATTTTCATATTATGCATGTCGCATCAGGAAGATGCTGTGGTCGATGCATGCAGGAAGTTCTTCCTTATAATGTGTCACCATAATCATCGTCTTGTTGTTGCGCTTGCAGAACGCCTCGATGATGTCCTTCACCAGACGTCGGTTGTGATTGTCGAGACCATGCAATGGCTCATCCAGGATGAGCAATTCCGGGTCCTTGACGAAGGCACGGGCAAGGAGAACCAGGCGCTGCTCTCCGCTTGAGAGCTTCAGGAAGCCTCTATCTTCCAATCCTTCCAGTCCAAATACCTTCATCCAGAAGCGGCACTTGCCCATATCTTCCTCCTTTGGCTTTACATAGAGGCCTACGGAATCCATCAGTCCGCTGGCTACGATGCGGATGGCTGGAAGGTCGCGCTGGTAGGAACGGTGAAGCTCTGGCGATACATAGCCGATGTGCTTCTTGATGTCCCAGATGCTCTCGCCGCTGCCACGAGGATTGCCGAAGAGGGCGATGTCGCAGGCATAGCTCTGTGGATTGTCGGCGCAGACCAGGCTCAAGAGGGTACTCTTGCCGGCTCCGTTCTGTCCGCTCAGTGCCCATCGCTCGCCGTTGTTCACGGTCCAGTCGAGGTCTTTCAGGATGATGCGCTTGCCATACTGTATGCGAACCTTGTTCATCTTCACCACTTCCTGGCTCTTGTACTCGCGGCCGCTGTAAGGCAGGTTGATGATCTGCTGCTCCAGTTCCTGGCTCAGCATTCTGCTTGGGATAGGGGTGCGCTGGGCAAGATATTCCTCCTTGGTCAGCTTCGGCATCACCTTCATATCCTTCACTTCCACTACGTGGGTGATGAAATCAGGAATGTCGTCGCTCTTGCTCAATACGAGGATAATCTGCAGGGCATGCTCCTGGGCAAGCGTCTTGAGGAGTTCCTTCAGCTGGTCGCGGGTGTCGGCATCGAGTCCGATAAACGGATTGTCCATGATGAGGACACGTGGCTCAGAGAAGAGGGTAGACGCCAGCTTGAACTTGCGCAGCTCGCCGCTGCTCAGCAGGATGGTGTATTTATCGAGCAGATGCTCCATGTGGAAGAGCTCGTAGATGTGCTTCTGCAATGCGCGGCGCTCGGGAGTATCCTCGCCCGCCATGCTGTAAGCCTCTTCCAGCTTATCCTTCACAATCGGCGTATTCTCGTCTATTTCCAGCTGGTTCCATCGCTGCTGCAGGAAATAGGTGCGGTCGTTGTCGCCTCCGTAGGTGTCACGGAAGGTGATATACTTGATGTTGTCGCTCACCAGCGTCTTGGTGCTGGGCGAGAAATCATAATCCGGGTCGTGCATTAACAGAGGGTGTCTGCCGACAATGATGTCAACAAACATCGACTTTCCACCACCGTTTGGTCCTACGATGGCGATGTGCTCGCCTTCGCAAGACTCAAAGTTCACTGGCTCGGCCATACGCCATTCCGGCATACGAGTCACGCCATCCTTAATGCTAATAATCTTTTGCATCTCTCTTAAAATTGTGATTTATGTGTTGTGCAATAAATGTTATTGATTCGTAGTGCAGGGAATGTGATTCCTGCAAACAACGAATGCTACTTGTGCGTAGTGCGGTTGATGGCAGCCAGGAGTTTGGCTTGCGGTCCGGTCATACCGTTGCCTCCGCCTATGCGTCCCTGGTTCTTCTGGGCGAAGTCCTTCCAGCTGCTGTAGTGCTTGGCACCCGTTTCGGGTCTTCCCATCTGCAGAAAATGGCAGTAGGCGGCGCCCAGGGCATCGGTGGCATCCATGAACTTCGGCATTTCGTCTTCCTTGATGTTGAGCATGCGCTGCAGCATTGCTGCCACCTGCTCCTTGGAAGCCTGTCCCTGTCCGGTGATAGCCATTTTGATTTTCAGCGGAGCATATTCGTGGATGGGCACGTCGTGGTGGATGGCGGCAGCGATGGCAACGCCCTGGGCTCTTCCCAGCTTGAGCATCGACTGCACGTTCTTTCCGAAGAAAGGTGCCTCAATCGCCATCTCGTCGGGCAGATAGGAGTCGATGATGCCCGTCACCCGCTCGAAGATCTTGCCCAGTCTCAGATAGGGGTCCTTCTCCTTGCGCATGTCGATGACGCCCATCACCACCAGCTCTGCCTTGTTGCCCATCACGCGAATCACGCCGTAGCCCATCACGTTGGTACCCGGGTCAATGCCCAGGATTATCTTTTCCGTATTCGGTTTCGTCTGTGTTTTTGATATCATCCCTAAAAACTCCTAACTCCTAATCTTTCTGTCTTGTCTCAGCTTATCGGTCCATGTAAGGGTTGTGTGCCAACTCCTCGCCGATGCTGGTTGCTTCGCCGTGACCCGGAAGCACCTGGGTCTCGTCTGGGAGCATGCCCAGATGGCGCAGACTGTTGATGATGCGGAACATGCTGCCGCCAGGGAAGTCGGTTCTGCCGATAGAGCTCTTGAAGAGGGTGTCGCCCGTGAAGGCTACGTGTTCTGCCTCGCAATAGAAGGTGACGGATCCGTTGCTGTGGCCTGGGGTTTCGATGATCTTGAATTCGTGGTTGCCGAATTTGATGACTTCATCTTCCTCGAAGAAATGACCGATAGGAGGGAAGTCGGTGTCCAGCTGCATCTGGTAGAAGGTTTCTGCCTGGTGCTTGAGTCCCTTCATCAGTTTCTCGTCGCCCTGTGAAACTTCCGGCTTCAGTCCGAACTCCTTGTAGATGGTGTCGTTGCCGAAATTATGATCCAGATGGCCATGGGTAACGAGCAGATGTACTGGCTTGAGTTCGCTTTTCTGGATATAGTGAGTGATGGCGTTGCGCTCTTCTGGATAGAACGCACCGCAGTCGATGATGACGCATTCCTTGGTCTCATCGCTTACAACATAGCAGTTTTCCTGCAACATGTTGACTTGGAATCTTTCGATATGTAACATTTTTACTTTGTATTTATGCTGGAACATAGATGAGTTGCTTGTCTTGCTTGAACCATTCTTCCTCGAAGAAGGTGCTGAGAGGGGTGATTTCCGCCACGTTGCGATAATCCTTGAGCTCTTCCTGCAGGTTGCCGCCTTTCAGACAAATCAGACCATTCGGCAGGGCGTTCTGTCCCTTCTTCTTGAAATTCTTCTTGATGATCTTCATCAGGTCGGGCAGCTGCATCACGGCACGGCTCACCACGAAATCATACTTTCCCTTCTCATCCTCGCCACGCAGATGTTCAGCCACGAGATTCTTCAGTCCGATGGCTGAGGCTACCTCGTTGCAGACACGGATCTTCTTGCCGGTTCCGTCAATGAGCTTGAACTTGCATTCAGGGAAGAGGATGGCAAGCGGGATGCCAGGGAAACCGCCACCGCAGCCGAAGTCGAGAATCTCGGTGCCCGGACGGAAGTTGATGGCCTTGGCGATGGCCATGGAGTGAAGCACATGATGCTCGTAGAGGTTGTCGATATCCTTGCGGCTGATGACATTGATCTTGTTGTTCCAGTCGCGGTACAACTCGTCGAGTGCAGCGATTTGCTTCTTCTGCTCATCCGTGAGATGAGTGAAATATTTCTCTATGATGTTCATTCTGTATTTTTTTAAACTGTTATTGTTATGCCTCTGCTCAACCAGGGCATGTAGCCTATATAATAATGTGCAAAGTTAGCCCAAATTAGTGACAATTCAAAATAATATAGCTTTTTTTATATATTTATTATGATTTTGGGCTCGACTTATTAAAAAAATGTGTACCTTTGCACTCGAAAAAGATGTCGTAGAGCAGAAAAAGGCTCGAAAACGTGAACATAGATAATAATAAATATAAATAAAAAGATAAGAAATACATAATGATAAAGGCAGCTTTATTCGATCTGGATGGCGTGGTTTTCGAGACAGAATCACAGTATTCCATCTTCTGGGGAATGATAGGAAGAGAGTATCATCCGGAAATTCCTGACTTCGAGTATAGAATCAAGGGACAAACTCTGGTGCAAATCTACGATAAGTACTTCTCTGAGGATTCGGTCTTCGCTCATATTGAAGGCTATACCGACCCGAAATCAGAACAGGATAAGATTACAGCCCGACTCAATGAGTTTGAGAAGGATATGAAATACCCTTATATTCCGGGCGTGGAGAACTTCATCCAAGAGTTGAAGCAGAATGGCGTAAAGTGCGCTGTAGTAACGAGTAGCAATATTCAGAAGATGCTCAACGTGTATAAGCAGCATCCTGAGTTCAAGGGCTACTTCGACCGTGTGCTGACCAGTGAGGACTTCGCCAAGAGCAAGCCGGATCCAGACTGCTATCTGAAGGGTGCCGCCTGCTTCGGCGCGCAGCCATCGGAGTGCGTGGGTCTGGAAGACAGCTTCAATGGCTTGAAGGCGGTGCGTGCATCGGGAGCTTTCACCCTCGGACTCGCCACCACCAATTCTGCGGAATCCATCGCCCCTTACAGCGACTATGTGATTCCGGACTACGAAGGCTTCACCTTTGCCGACTTAGTGAAAATCGTTGATAATTACAAAAAATAAATAATCATGGGATATTTATCTACAGATAAGAAGAAGATTACAACCAAGACGTTTGCCGAGATGAAGGCGGCAGGCGAGAAGGTGACGATGCTTACAGCTTATGACTTTACTACTGCAGGCATTCTGGATGCAGCAGGCATCGATAGTATCTTGATTGGCGATTCTGCCAGCAACGTGATGGCAGGTAATGCTGATACCTTGCCTATCACCGTAGACCAGATGATTTACCATGCCCGCAGCGTGGCACGTGCCTGCAAACATGCCTTTGTGGTATGCGATATGCCGTTCGGCAGTTATCAGATCAGCAAGGAGGAAGCATTGCGCAACGCTTGCCGCATGATGAAGGAGACGGGCGTGGATGCCCTAAAGCTCGAAGGTGGAGTGGAGATTGCTGATACCGTCAAGGCGATGGTAGATGCCGGTATTCCGGTGCATGGTCATCTGGGATTGACCCCACAGAGCGTGAACAAGTTTGGCGGCTACGGCATCCGTGCCAAGGAAGAGGCTGAGGCCCAGAAGCTCATCAGCGATGCCATCGCCCTGGATAAGGCAGGTGTTTTTGCCATCGTTCTCGAGAAGGTTCCTGCTAAGTTGGCGGCTGAAGTAACACGTCAGGTAAAAGCCGTAACTATCGGTATTGGAGCGGGTAACGGATGCGGCGGTCAAGTGCTGGTTTATGCTGATGCACTGGGAATGACCCAGGGCTTCAAGCCTAAGTTCCTGCGCCACTTCGCTCAGGTAGGCGAGGAGATGCAGAAAGGCGTGAAGGCTTACATCGAGGCTGTTAAGAGCACAGAATATCCAAGTGTAGAGGAGAGCTATTAGTTTTAAATTGGTTATGGATACACAAAATACACCCATACACGTGAATTTGTGGCATCGTGACTTCTGGCGGCTCTGCTTTGCCAATCTGCTGCTGATGACGAGTGTCTATATGCTCATCCTTGGCATACCTTATTTTATGACGAAGGAAGGCTATCGCCCTTGGCAGGTTGGTGTTGTGGTGGGAGCCTACGGCTTGGGCATCTTCCTGCTGGGCGGTTTCTGTTCCTATCTGGTGCAGTGCTACCGCCGCAACAGGGTATGCCAGTTTTCCATCTGCTGCGTAGCCGTCTGCCACGTTGTCCTCTACTATCTGGATACCTTCTGGAACATCAAGTTTGGTTTCGAGGTGCTAGTGGCGATGCGGGTGGTGCTGGGTGCCTTCCTGGGCTTGGCTCAGATGACGCTTGCCAGTACGCTGGTGATAGATACCTGCGAGTCGTTCCAGCGCACGGAGGCGAACTACATCACCTCCTGGTTTGCCCGTTTCTCCATTGCTACGGGTCCCGTGCTGGTGTGGCTTATTTACACTTTTCTAGATATGCGCCTCATCTTCCCGGTGGCTTCTCTGTTGGCGCTGGGTGCTCTGGTGCTGGTATCCCGGGTAAAGTTTCCTTTCAAGGCACCTGCTGAGCACATGCCGCTTTTCAGCTCCGACCGCTTCTTCCTGCCTCAGGGAATCCCGCTGTTTGTCAACATCGTACTGATTATGGCAAGTGCAGGAATGTATTTCGCCATTCCGCATAATCTGACGGTTTATCTGATGTTGCTGGCAGGCTTGGTGGTGGCTGTGATTGCAGAGAAATACGTCTTTGCCGATGCCGACTTGAAGAGCCAGGTTATCGTGGGACTGATATTGATAGGTGCGGCAGAGTTCGTGTCGCTGAACGACCAAGACTTTGCTGTAGAAGTACTTGTGCCCGTGTTGCTGGGCTTGGGAATGGGTGTCATCGGCAGCCGTTTCCTGCTTTTCTACATCAAGCTGGCCAAGCATTGCCAGCGCGGAACGAGCACCAGTTCCTTCTTTCTGGCATGGGAGTTGGGTATAACTCTGGGCATAGCCCTGGGCTTTGTGCTTCAGGATAGTGCTTGTCAGCATCTTCCCGGCGAGCATAGCGTCATCTTCAATTCCACCATCCACGAACTGCTTTATCCAGGCATGATACTCACAGGATTGTCGCTAATCTTGTATAATTTCTTAGTACATCCCTGGTATATGAAACATCGCAACCGCTAGTATTTGATTTATCTTCAACCATTCCCATATATGATATTTTGTTTAAGATTCATATTATATATGGGAATGGTTTCTTTAAAATACGGGAGTGGTTTCATTAAAAGTTTCTAAAAATAGCTTTTGTGAAACATTTTTAATATTATTTAGTTTGCTTTATTCGCTTTTGTGCTCATAATTCAGTACTTTTGCGTTTGATTTAAGGGTGAGGGTGTAAGAAGACACCCAAATTCCCAAGATAAAGTTGAATTAAACGTAAAATAATATTATAAGAATTATGGCAGAAGCTATTGATATCCGTGAATTGAATATCCGGATTGAACAACAGAGTCAGTTCGTTACCAACCTGGTAATGGGCATGAACAAGGTCATCGTAGGTCAGAAGCACCTCGTTGATTGTCTCCTCATTGGTCTTCTCTCTGATGGTCACATCTTGCTCGAAGGTGTGCCGGGCTTGGCGAAGACCCTCGCAATCAAGACATTGTCACAGCTGGTCAGTGCAGACTATAGCCGCATACAGTTTACACCCGATTTGTTGCCTGCCGACGTGGTGGGAACGCAGATCTATTCGCAGAAAGACGAAGCCTTCCATGTAAAGCGTGGTCCGGTGTTCGCCAATTTCGTTTTGGCAGATGAAATCAACCGTGCGCCTGCCAAGGTGCAGAGTGCCTTGCTCGAGGCGATGCAGGAACATCAGGTTACCATCGGCGAGCAGACATTCAAACTGCCTAATCCATTCCTGGTAATGGCTACCCAGAATCCGGTGGAGCAGGAGGGAACCTATCAGTTGCCTGAGGCGCAGGTAGACCGTTTCCTTCTCAAGGTCATTATCGACTATCCTACCATCGAGGAAGAGAAGCTCATCATCCGTGAGAATATCCAGGGCGGTCTGCCAACCGTTACTCCTGTAACCACAGCAGAGGAAATCCTGAAGGCACGCAGCATCGTAAACGAGGTTTATATCGACGAGAAGATTGAACAGTATATTGCCGACATCGTCTTCGCCACCCGTTATCCCGACCGTTACGGCTTGGGCGATCTGAAGGATATGATTACCTTCGGCGGCAGTCCTCGTGCCAGCATCTCACTTGCCAAGGCAGCCCGTGCCTACGCCTTCATCAAGCATCGCGGTTATGTGATTCCAGAAGATGTGCGTGCCGTGGCTCACGATGTTCTCCGCCACCGCATCGGTCTCTCTTACGAGGCAGAGGCGAGCGAAATCACCAGCGAGGAAATCGTTAGCCGCATCATCAACAAGGTGGAAGTGCCTTGATTGGGTAATAATTTATAGTTAATAGTTAATAGATTAGGATTTTGGATACACAAGATATCTTAAAGAAGGTTCGGAAGATTGAGATCAAGACTCGCGGATTGAGCCAGAATATCTTCGCAGGCCAGTATCACTCAGCCTTCAAGGGCAGGGGAATGGCCTTTGCTGAAGTGCGCGAATACCAGTATGGCGACGACGTGAGAGACATCGACTGGAACGTGACAGCCCGTTTCCATCGCCCTTTCGTCAAGGTGTTCGAGGAGGAACGAGAACTCACCGTCATGTTGCTCGTGGATGTGAGTGGCTCGCTCGACTTCGGTACGATGCGCCAGATGAAGCGCGACCTGGCAACCGAGATAGCTGCCACCTTGGCCTTCAGTGCCATTCAGAACAACGACAAGATAGGTGTCATCTTCTTTTCCGACAGAATTGAGAAGTATATCCCGCCCAAGAAGGGAAGAAAGCATATCCTCTATATCATCCGAGAGATGCTCGACTTCCATCCTCAGAGCCAGCGCACCGACATAGGCTGCGCCCTGGAATACTTCACCCGCGTGATGAAGCGCCACTGCACCGCCTTCCTTATCAGCGACTTCTACGACCAGAAGGATTACCAGCATGCCCTGCAGATTGCCAACCAGAAGCATGATGTGGTGGGCATCCAGGTGTATGATCCTCGCGGAAAGCAGTTGCCCGATGTGGGATTGATCAAGGTGATGGATTCCGAGACGGGACACGAGATGTATATCGATACCAGTTCGAAGAAGCTGAGAATAGCGCATGCCCAGAACTGGCTGCGACGCCAGGACCAGCTGCGCCAGCTCTTTGCCAAGAGCAAGGTAGACTGGACTTCGATAGCGACCAACGAGGATTTCTCCAAGTCGCTCCTGACACTGTTCAAACAAAGAGGATAAATTGAGTGAAGAGTGAAGAGTGAAGAATGAAGAATTCTACGGCTTTACTAATCATAAAGCTCAAAGTTCAAAGTAAAGCAACAATGTTGAAAATAAGAAATATTATATTGACGATGGCGCTTATGGGTTGCTCGGGACTGGCTTTCGGTCAGACCGTGGAGCAGCGCATCGACTCCTTGCAGATGCTCATCGGACAGCAGACCATCCTGCACCTCAAGGCTACCGCCCGAAAAGGTGCCAAGGTGGTGATGCCATCCTTCAAGCCGCAAGACCAGATTATTCCTGGCATCGAGGTGGTGGAGCAGAAGGGGGATACATCGCAGGTGGGCGACGACCAGATGGTGGTGAGCCGCGACTATACCATCACCTCCTTTGATGAGAAGGTGTATGCCATCCCGGCACTCAATGTGAAGATAGACGGCAAGAGCTTCCACGGCAATCCCCTGGCACTGAAGGTGCTCACGGTGCCCGTGGATACGGTGCATCCCAACCAGTTCTATCCTCCCAAGACGGTGCAGGATAACCCATTCCTCTGGAGTGAGTGGAGCTTCGCCTTCTGGTTGAGCCTTCTGATGATAATCATCTGTGGCGCAATGCTCTATCAGCGCAACCGACTGAAGAAGAACAAGCCTATCATTACCCGCATCCGCATCATCAAACGAGTGCCGGCGCATGAGAAGGCACTGAAGGAAATCAACGACATCAAGCAGCATCACACCACATCCAACCAGGAAACCCAGAAGGAGTACTACACCCATCTTACCAATACGCTGCGCGCATATATCGTGAGCCGATTCGGATTCAATGCGATGGAGATGACCAGTTCCGAGATTATTGACAACCTGCGTGCTTCGGGCGACCAGAAGATGATAGACGAGTTGAGAATGCTCTTCTCCACCGCCGACCTCGTGAAGTTTGCCAAGTATGAGATTCCGATGAACGAGAACGATGCCAACCTGGTGAACGCCATCAATTTCATCGACCAGACGAAGACCGATGAGCAGCCTAAGGAAGAGAAGATAGTTCCTACGCTCAGCAGCGAAGACCAGAAGAGTCAGCAGCAGCGCCGCCTCATCAAGACCCTGCTTTGGGTGGGAGGCTTCAGCGTAGCCGGCATCCTGGGCTATATCATCTACCAGGTAGTCATGCTCGTGATGTAATTTTGTTCAAGTTTCGTAAGTATGCTCCACACGCCCTGAAAGGGCAGAAGCTCCTAGCCCAGGGCAAGCGCCCTGGGTATACAAGCAATCAGCAAGGCGCCCTGCAAGGGCAAAAGCTTTGTATATTGCCTGGTACTTGAAGGCTTTTGCCCTTACAGGGCGACAGGCTTGCATCCATCATTACCCAGGGCGTTGCCCTGGGCTAGGGGCTTCTGCCCTTTCAGGGCGTGTTGGTGAGATACTTGCGAAAGTTCAGTAACTTTATTAAATAAAACGAAAAATGGAATTTGCAAGTAAAGCATATTTTCTGCTGCTCCTGCTGCTGATACCTTATATATTATGGTATTTCCTGAGCAGGAAGAAGAGCGAGCCTACGATGCGCATGAGCGATACAAGAATGTATCAGTTTGCGCCCAAGAGTCTGCGCGTGCGACTCATCCATCTGCCGATGGTGCTGAGATGCATCGCCTTCGTGCTCATCGTTTGCGCCATGGCCCGTCCGCAGACGCATTATTCTTGGGACAACAAGACGGTGGAGGGCATCGATATCATGCTTGCCATGGACGTTTCTACCTCCATGCTTGCCGAGGATCTGAAGCCTAACCGCATGGAGGCGGCGAAGGATGTGGCCAACGAGTTTATCTCGGGCCGTCCTACCGACAACATCGGATTGACCATCTTTGCGGGCGAGGCGTTCACCCAGTGCCCGATGACCACCGACCACGCCAGTCTGCTGCGCCTGTTGCAGGATACAAGAACCGATATTGCCGCCCGCGGACTCATCGACGACGGTACCGCAGTGGGCATGGGTCTGGCGAATGCCGTGAGCCGACTGAAGGACTCCAAATCGAAGAGCAAGGTGGTAATCCTGCTTACGGATGGAAGTAACAACATGGGCGACATCTCGCCGATGACTGCAGCCGAAATAGCCAAGAGCTATGGTATCAGAGTCTATACCATCGGCGTGGGCACCAACAAGGTGGCACCTTATCCGATGCCGGTGGCAGGAGGCGTGCAGTATGTCAACATCCCTGTGGAGATTGATACGCAGACGCTTCGCGACATTGCGCAGACCACCGACGGAAACTTCTATCGCGCTACCAACAATGCCGAACTGAAGAAGATTTATCGGGATATTGATAAACTGGAGAAATCGAAGTTCAATGTGAAGCATTTCGCCAAGCGCTATGAGGCGTATCAGCCTTTCGCCCTTGCCGCCCTGCTGATATTGCTGGTAGAGATTCTGCTCCGCATCACCTGGCTCCGCCGCATCCCTTGATGGAATTAAAGAAATAATATAAATATAACCATGTTAAGATTTGAAGATCCCGCATTTCTCTGGCTGTTGTGGGTGATACCGGCACTGGTGCTGGTTCGCCTGATAGGTTGGAGAAGGAGAAGGGCAAAGCTCAGAAAGTTGGGTGACCCCGAGTTGCTCAAGCAGCTGATGCCCCACATATCTAAATACCGCCCCACGGTGAAGTTCGTGCTGATGCTCGCAGCCTTGGCATTGCTCATCGTGATGGTGGCACGCCCGCAGATGGGCAGCAAGATTTCGAACGAGAAGCGAAATGGCATCGAAACCATGATCTGTCTCGATATCTCCAATTCCATGCTTGCCGAAGATGTGGCTCCGTCACGTCTCGACAAGAGCAAGATGCTGATAGAGAATCTGGTTGATAACTTCACCAACGACAAGATTGGTCTCATCGTCTTCGCAGGCGATGCATTCGTGCAGTTGCCTATCACCAGCGACTACGTTTCTGCCAAGATGTTCCTGCAGAACATTTCTCCTGGCTTAATCCAGACTCAGGGCACCAACATCGGACAGGCCATCAGCCTCGCCACCAAGAGCTTCACCCAGCAAGACAACGTGGGCAGGGCCATCATCGTGATTACCGATGGCGAAAACCACGAAGAGGGTGCGCAGGAGGCAGCGCAGATGGCCAACAAGAAGGGCATCAACGTGTTTATCCTGGGTATAGGTAATGCCAAGGGAGCACCCATCCCGATGGGCGACGGCTCTTATCTGAAAGATAACGCCGGCAACACGGTGATGACTGCCCTGAACGAGCAGATGTGCCGCCAGTTGGCACAGGCTGGCAAGGGTCAGTATATCCACGTGGATAATACCAGCGATGCAGAGAAGGCGCTGAACAACGAGCTCACCAAGTTGCAGAAGGGCGAAATGACCAGTGTTATCTACAGTGCCTACGATGAGCAGTTCCAGGCTGTAGGCATCCTGGTTATCCTCCTCCTCATCATCGAGGTATGCATGATGGAAGTAAGGAATCCGTTGCTCAGGAACGTTAAGTTCTTCAAGAAAACGCCATTCAAGAAAATGCCCTGAAAGGGCAAAAGCATAAAAATGTTTTAAAATGAACACGATACATTATATCAAAGTAACTGTGGCTTTCCTGTTGGCCGGTGCGACAAATGCTGCCGCACAGACCGACCGCAACTTGATTCGCCAGGGAAACAGGGCGTTCAAGACCCAGAAATGGGCAGCTGCCGAGACCCAATATCGCAAGGCTATCTCCAAGAACCAGAAGAATCCCCAGGCGATATACAACCTGGGCTGTGCCTTGCTGATGCAGCAGAAAGACTCGCTGGCGATGGTGCAGTTTGGCAATGCCGCGCAGCTGGAGCCCAACCTCTTCCGCCGCTCCAAGAGCTATCACAACATGGGAGTGGTGATGCAGAACCACCGCGAGTACGCACAGGCCATCGAATACTACAAGATGGCGCTGAGATGCAATCCGCAGGACAATGAAACCCGTTATAATCTTGCCCTCTGCAAGAAACTGCTCAAGAACAACCCGCAGAATCAGAACAACAAGGACAAGAATAACAAGGATAAGAACAAGGACAAGAACAATAAAGACAAGAACAAGAACGATAAGAACAAGGATAAAGACAAGAACAAGGATAAGAACAAAGACGATCAGAACAAGAACGATCAGAACAAGAATAATAAGGATAAGAATAAAGATAAGAATAAAAACAAGAATTCGAATCCGAACCAGCAGAATCAGGACAAGATGAGCCGCGACAACGCCGAACAGCTCCTCAATGCCGCGATTCAGCAGGAACAGGCCACCAAGCGAAAGCTGCAGAAGGCGATGAGCCAGCCTCGCAGAAAGGCCTACGACAAGAATTGGTAGAAAGCGTAACTGCTTCCCCTCACCAAACAGGGATTCTTGCCTATATATATAATAAGGTGTACTTACGTTTTAAAAATTGGAACAAATATAAGATAAAAGAAAGTTGATATGAAAAAAATAGGTTGGTATATCATATTGCTCCTGATGATGTTGGGCTACCATGTGCATGTAGATGCCCAGCATATCTCAGTGTCGGCTCCGTCGCACGTCGCGGCAGGAGAGAACTTCCGTGTTGCCTATACCATCAACACCAGTGATGTGGAGGAATTCCGAATGGGTGGGGTGCAGGATGGACTGGAAGTGATTGCAGGACCGTATACTTCCTCGCAGTCCAGTTACCAGATGATCAACGGGCATACCTCGTCATCATCTTCCGTAACCATCACTTACACCCTCTATGCCGCCAAGAACGGCAGCTTCACCATCGGGGCTTCGCACGCCCTGGTGGGAGGAAAACGACTGTCTTCACGCCCCGTGAAGATTCAGGTGTCGGGACATGCACAGCGCACCAACGGCGCTCCCAACATGCACGGACAGGACAGCTACGACCAACCTCGTATGCGCTCCGCCGGATCTGCCATCTCGGGCAGCGACCTCTTCATCAAGGTCTCTGCCAGCAAGAAGAGAGTTCACGAGCAGGAGCCTATCCTCCTTACCTATAAGGTATATACACAGGTGGACCTCACACAGCTGGAAGGCAAGATGCCAGACCTGAAGGGATTCCACACCCAGGAGGTTCCGCTGCCACAGCAGAAAACCTTCCACTCAGAAACCGTGAATGGCCGACCATACAAGTGCGTCACCTGGAGCCAGTACGTGATGTACCCTCAGATGACGGGCAGGCTGGAGATTCCATCCATCACCTTCAAGGGCATCGTGGTTCAGCAGAACCGCAACGTAGACCCGATGGAGGCGTTCTTCAACGGCGGTTCCGGCTACGTAGAAGTAAAGAAGGATATCAAGGCACCGGGCATCACCCTGCAGGTGGATCCGCTGCCGCAGCGCCCAGCCAACTTCTCGGGCGGCGTGGGCAAGTTCAATATCTCTGCTTCGCTCGATAAGAAAGAAGTGAAGGCAGGCGAACCTATCACCCTGAGAGTAGTGGTGGGCGGCATCGGCAACCTGAAACTGCTGAAGCAGCCGGTGGTCAACTTCCCTAAGGATTTCGACAAGTATGATGCCAAGGTAACTGACAAGACCCGCCTCACCGCCAACGGCGTAGAGGGCAACATGGTCTACGATTTCCTTGCCGTGCCTCGCAACCAGGGCAGCTATACCATCCCATCGGTGGAGCTTACTTATTATGATACGAGCAAGAATGCCTACAAGACTATCAAGACCCAGCCGTTCAAGGTAGAGGTGGAGAAGGGCGATGGCACATCGGCAGAGTCTGAGGATTTCGCCAGCCAGGATAAGGATATCCACACCATCAAGTTGGGCAAGGCAGAACAGCACAAGGCCGACGAGATGTTCTTCGGCAGCTTCGGCTATTGGATTAGTCTCCTCATGCCGCTCATCGCCTTCGTGGTATTGCTCATCGTGTTCCGCCGCCGTGCTATCGAGAATGCCGACATCGTGAAGAAGCGTTCCAACAGGGCAGGCAAGATAGCCACCAAGCGTCTGCGCCTTGCCAACAAGCTGATGCTTCAGGGTAAGCAGGGCGAGTTCTACGATGAGGTGATGCGAGCACTCTGGGGCTACATGAGCTACAAGCTCAATATGCCAGCCGAGAAGCTCAACCGCGACAACATCCGTGAAACCCTGGGTCGCCACTTCGTGGATGATGCAACAATAGAGAAGTTTACCACGGCTTTGGATGAGTGCGAGTTCGAGCGTTATGCGCCAGGCGATGCCGCCGGCAACATGAACCGCACCTTCGAGTCGGCTATGACAGCGATTATGGATATAGAAAATGCAATCAATGAGGCTCGCAAGAACCAGAAGAAGCATCCGGCAGGCTACTCCTTCGTATGGCTGCTCCTGGCGATGATCTGCTTCGGCGGCACCTCTGCCAAGGCGGTGACCAAGAACAATGCTGACACGGAGTACCAGAAGGGCAACTATCAGCAGGCCATCCGCGACTACGAGGAGATTCTGAAGAATGGCGAATCTGCCGAGATTTATTTCAACCTCGGCAACGCCTACTATCGCACGGACAATATCACCAAGGCGGTGCTCAACTACGAGCGTGCCCGCCTCCTTTCGCCGGGCGATGACGATATCAACTTCAACCTGCAGTTTGCCCGCAGCAAGACCATCGACAAGATTACCCCGCAGAGCGAGATGTTCTTTGTAACCTGGTATAAGTCGCTGGTTAACTTTACGAGCGTTGACAACTGGGCGAAGACCGGCATCCTCTGCATCGTGATGGCGCTGCTGCTGGTATTGCTCTATCTCTTCGGTCCGCAGCTCATGCTCCGCAAGATAGGATTCTTTGGCGGACTTGCCTTCTTCGTCATCTTCCTGCTGAGCAATCTCTTCGCCTTCCAGCAGAAGCAGGCGCTCGACAACAGAACCGGTGCCATCATCATTTCTCCATCGGTGAACATCAAGAAGACGCCAGCCAAGAACAGCGCCGACCAGTTTGTGCTCCACGAGGGAACCCGCGTGGATATCATCGACAAGGGCATGACCGACTGGCGCTGCATCCGCGTTGGAGATGGCCGCGAAGGCTGGATAGAGACCAAGGCAATAGAGGAGATTTAATGAAGTTCAAAGTAGATAGTAATGGATTTTAGTACGATACAAAACATAGATTTTCAGGTGCTGCAGTGGTTCAACGGCAGCAACAATGTGATTCTCGACCAGTTGGCGGTGGTGCTGACATCGGGCGTTACATGGATACCACTCTATGTGGTATTGTTTATCGTCGTGATGCGCAACAACGAAACCATGTCGCAGATAGCACTCGTGGTGGGCTCCGCCTTCCTCTGCATCCTCTTTGCCGACGGATTCGCTGATGGCATCATCAAGCCACTGGCTGAAAGATGGCGACCATCCAACGACCCACTGGTGAAATACTCCGTGCAGGTGGTAGACAACCTGCGCATGAAGGACTACAGTTTCTGCTCAGCCCATGCCGCCAACACCATGTCGTTAGCCGTGTTCTTCTCGCTCCTCATCAGGAGCAGGATGATAACCATCACCATGGTCATCTGGTCACTGGTCAACTGCTGGACGCGCCTCTATCTGGGCGTCCACTATCCGCTCGATGTGCTGACGGGCATTCTCCTCGGCTGCGTGGTAGGTTTTCTGGTCTATCTCTTCTACCATCGCATGTATCGCCGCATCTCACCGGAAATCAAGTATATCTCCAACCAGTATACCAGCACGGGCTACGACCACGACGACATCGACATGATCATGACCGTAGTGATGGTGGTATTGGTCTATGTAGTCATCCGTGCCCTCTGCATGATGACGGCAGTTTAATAAAATTTATAAAGTAGAACAATGGAAACAAAACATATTAAGATTAGCGATTATAATTACGAGTTACCCGATGAGCGCATTGCCAAATTCCCTATCGCCCAGCGCGACCACAGCAAACTGCTGGTCTACAAGCACGGCGAGGTGAGCGACGATGTGTTCTATCATCTTCCTGAATATCTGCCTAAGGGTGCCATGATGGTGTTCAACAACACCAAGGTGATCCAGGCACGCATGCATTTCCGCAAGGAGACGGGCGCACTTATCGAGGTGTTCCTCATGGAGCCTGCCGCACCAACCGACTATGAGTTGATGTTCCAGACTTCGGGTCACTGCTCTTGGCTCTGCATGATTGGAAACCTGAAGAAGTGGAAGGAGGGCAGTCTGAAACGTGACTTCGAAATCAAGGGTCATCAGCTTACCCTTTCTGCCACCATGCGCCGTGGCGATGCCCTCAGCGCAGAAGCATCAGAAATGGTAGCCAAGGGCGGCGGCACCAACTATTGGGTGGATTTCGACTGGGACAACGAGCACGTTTCCTTCGCCGAAATCCTCGAAGCAGTGGGCGAGTTGCCTATCCCTCCATATCTGAACCGCAAGACCGAGGAGAGCGATAAGACTACCTATCAGACGGTTTATTCAAAGATAAAGGGTAGTGTGGCAGCCCCAACAGCCGGTCTGCATTTCACCGATGCCGTGCTCAAGGATTTGGATGCCCATGGCATCGACCGTGAGGAAGTAACCCTGCACGTGGGTGCCGGCACCTTCAAGCCAGTGAAGAGTCTGGAGATTGAGGGCCATCAGATGCACACCGAGTACATCGTGGTTCACCGCCGCAGTTTGGAAAAGCTGATCAAGCACGATTGCCAGGTCATCGCCGTGGGTACCACCAGCGTGCGCACCATCGAGAGCCTTTACTACATGGGCGTGCATCTTATCAAGCACCCTGAGGCAAGCGAGGAAGATTTGCATGTTAAGCAGTGGGACCCATACGAGCAGTCGGCAGATGGCAACCTGGTGGATGGCATCACCCCGATGCAGGCCATCAAGGCGATTATCGATTACCTCGACCGCAACGGATTGGAAGCCCTTCACTCCAGCACGCAGATCATCATTGCTCCGGGCTACATCTATAAGATAGTGAAGATGCTGGTAACGAATTTTCATCAGCCACAGAGCACGCTCCTGCTTCTGGTGAGTGCCTTCCTGCATGGCGACTGGAAGAAGGTGTATGATTACGCCCTCTCTCACGATTTCCGCTTCCTGAGCTACGGCGATTCATCCCTGCTCATTCCGTAAGGAGATACTCTTTTCATAGGAAGAAACTCTTTACATAGGAAGAAACTCTTTCGTAGGAAGAAAGAAATAAGTAGTTAGGCAAACTATAAACTACTCAAGTTTCGCAAGTGAGCTCCACACGCCCTGAAAGGGCAGAAGCTCCTAGCCCAGGGCAGCGCCCTGGGTAATCATGGACGCAAGTTTGTCGCCCTGTAAGGGCAAAAGCTTCAAAAGAATCAGGCAATTTACAAAGCTTTTGCCCTTACAGGGCGCCTTGTTGATTGCTATTATACCCAGGGCGATGCCCTGGGCTAGGAGCTTTTGGGCCTTCAGCCCGTACTTGAACCACTTGCGAAACTTCAATAAACTATAAATTGTAAACTATAAACTATAATAAATAGTATGATTTCAGTAGAAGGACTGAAAGTAGAGTTTGGCGTAAAGCCACTCTTCCATGATGTAAGCTTCGTCATTAACGACCGCGACCGCATTGCCCTGGTGGGAAAGAACGGCGCCGGAAAATCTACGATGCTCAAGATACTCTGCGGATTGCAGAAACCTACGGATGGCGTGGTGGCTATCCCTAACGAAACCACCATCGGATATCTGCCACAGGTGATGAAACTGCAGGATGATACCACCGTGAAGGAGGAAACCCGAAAGGCTTTCGCCCACAATACCGAGATGAAGGCACGCCTCGACAAGATGCAGCAGGAGATGGCCGACCGCACTGATTACGAGAGCGAAAGCTATGCCCAGCTGGTGGAGAAGTTCACCCAGGAGCACGAGCGCTACATGATGATGGGCGGAGAAAACTACGAGGCTGAAATAGAGCGAACCCTCAGCGGACTCGGTTTCAACCGCGAAGATTTCGAGCGTCCTACCCGCGAGTTCTCCGGAGGATGGCGCATGCGCATCGAGCTGGCTAAAATCCTGCTCCAGAAGCCGGATGTGCTGTTGCTCGATGAGCCTACCAACCACCTCGACATCGAGAGTATCCAGTGGCTGGAGCAGTTTCTGGCGCAGAGTGCCAAGGCTGTGGTGCTGGTGAGTCACGACCGTGCCTTTATTAATAATGTAACCAACCGCACGCTGGAGATTACCTGCGGCAGGGTAGAGGATTACAGGGTGAAATATGATGAGTACATTGTGCTCCGTGCCGAGCGCCGTGAACAGCAGTTGCGTGCCTACGAGAACCAACAGAAGGAAATAGCTGATATCAAGGACTTTATAGAGCGATTCCGCTATAAGCCGACCAAGGCAGTGCAGGTGCAGAGCCGCATCAAGCAGTTGGAGAAAATCGTTCCTATCGAGGTGGATGAGGTGGACAACAAGCAGATGCATCTCAAGTTCCCGCCTTGCCTCAGAAGCGGCGACTATCCGGTTATCTGCGATGAGGTGCACAAGGATTACGGCTCGCATACCGTGTTCGACCATGTAAACCTCACCATCAAGCGTGGCGAGAAGGTGGCGTTCGTGGGCAAGAACGGCGAGGGTAAGTCTACCCTGGTGAAATGTATCATGGGCGAGATTCCGTTTACGGGAAATCTGAAGATAGGACATAATGTTCAGATAGGCTACTTTGCCCAGAACCAGGCACAGCTGCTGGATGAGAACCTTACCATCTTCCAGACCATCGACAATGTGGCTACGGGCGAGATGCGACTCAAGGTAAACGACCTGCTGGGTGCATTCATGTTTGGCGGCGAGACATCAGAAAAGTATGTCAAGGTGCTGAGTGGTGGTGAGCGCAGCCGTTTGGCGATGATCAAGCTGCTGCTGGAGCCGGTGAATCTGCTCATTCTCGATGAGCCTACCAACCACCTGGATATGCAGTCGAAGGATGTGCTGAAGGAGGCTATCAAGGCATTCGACGGCACCGCCATCATCGTGAGCCACGACCGTGAGTTCCTCGATGGCTTGGTAGATAAGGTATATGAGTTTGGCGGCGGCAAGGTTCGTGAGCACCTGGGCGGCATCTATGATTACCTGCGTGCCCACAATGCCGAGAGCATCAACCAGGCGCTGGCAAATCAGGGTGGCAAGGGCATGGCATCAGCCGGATCTCCATCGGGTTCATCCTCATCTTCTTCATCAGGTTCATCCTCATCGGGTTCATCCTCATCATCCGCCTCATCATCCTCCTCCTCTTCCGATGCATCTTCCGGCAAAATCAGTTATGCCGAGCACAAGGAGCAGCAGAAGAAGATTCGCAAGGCTGAAAAAGCAGTGAAGGAATGCGAGGCGAAGATTGAGAAGCTGGAAGCCAGAAAGGCCGAAATCGATGCCCTGCTGATGAAGCCGGAAAACGCCACCAACATGGAGCTGGTTACGGAATACACCAATCTGATGAAGACCCTCGATGAGGAAAACGACCGCTGGATGATTCTCTCAGAAGAACTGGAGGAAGTGAAGAATTCATAAATCATAGAATTCCAGAATCAATCCTTGGATATCCATGATGTAGAATCATTAACTCAAGTTTCGCATGTAGGCTCCACACGCCCTGAAAGGGCAGAAGCTCCTAGCCCAGGGCATCGCCCTGGGTAATTACGGACGCAAACCTGTCGCCCTGTAAGGGCAAAAGCTTTAAAACTCCAGACAAAACATAAAGCTTTTGCCCTTACAGGGCGCCTTGCTGATTGCCATTATACCCAGGGCGATGCCCTGGGCTAGGAGCTTTTGGGCCTTCAGCCCGTTCTTGAACCACATGCGAAAGTTCAGTCATTAATTGAATCATTAATTGAATCATAGTTTGAATCATAAATTGAATCATAATTAAATCAATAAAATAACGAGAAAATGAAAATGAAGTACATCCTTCCGATGATGATGCTCGCTGCCATGCCTTTGGCAGCTGATGCTCAGAACAAATCGGGACTTGTCATGAGCAACCTTGACAAGACAGCCAAACCGGCTGATGATTTCTACCAGTTTGCCACAGGCGGATGGCAGAAAAGCCACCCGCTGCCTGCTGCCTACAGCCGATATGGCAGTTTCGACAAGCTCACTGAAGACAACAACAAACGTATTAACTCAATCCTTGCAGAACTCGAGAAGAAGACCTACAAGGAAGGAACCATCGAGAGAAAACTCTCTGATTTCTACAAGATGGCACTCGATGCCGACCGCCGCAACAAGAAAGGCATCGCCCCAGTGAAGCCTGTGCTCGCCGAACTCGCTGCAGCACAGACCAAGGCTGATTTGCAGAAACTGCAGATCAAGTATGCAGCCCTGGGTCTCGGCGTGGATTACGGTTCTTACTTCGCAGCTGACGAGAAGAACGTAACCATGAACATCTTCAATGTGCTCCAGGGCGGCTTGACCCTCGGTGCCAAGGATTATTACCTCAACAACGATGCTGCTACAGTAGCCATCCGTGAGGCATACAAGAAGTACATCGCCCAGATGTTCCAGCTCTACGGATTCTCTGCTGCCGATGCTCAGAAGAAGGCAGAGAAGGTATTCCTCCACGAAACCAATCTCGCCCTCATCTCAAAGAGCCGCACCGAACTGCGCGACCCTCAGGCAAACTATAACAAGATGACCCTGAAGGAGTTCAAGGAGAATTATCCTAACATTCCTCTGGAGGCACTTGCCAATGCCGAGGGCATCAAGAGCGAGTATATCCAGCAGATGGTGGTAGGTCAGCCTGCCTTCCTCGCCGGATACGATAAGATTTCTGCTGCCGAGAACGCCGAAACCTTGAAGGCGTTGATGGAGTGGGGCGTTATCTGCAATTCCTGCTCATACCTGAGCGACGATATCCGCATGGCAAACTTCGATTTCTTCGGCAAGACCATGAGCGGCCGTCAGGAGGATCACCCATTGTGGAAGCGTGCCACAGCGCAGGTAGAGGATCAGATGGGCGAGGCACTCGGAAGAATCTACTGCAAGAAATTCTTCCCTGAATCTTCCAAGAAGATGATGGAGACTTTGGTGAAGAACCTGCAGATCAGTCTCGGTCAGCGCATCGACGCTCAGAAATGGATGAGCGCTGAAACCAAGGCGGCTGCCCACGACAAGCTCAGCAAGTTCTACGTGAAGATTGGTTATCCAAAGCAGTGGACCGACTACAGCAAGCTGACCATCGACCCATCCAAGAGTTTCTACGAGAACGTATTGGTGTGCCGTAAGTTCCGTGCCGACAAGATGATAGCCGAGAAAGCAGGTAAGCCAGTGGATAAGGAAGAGTGGTTCATGACTCCTCAGACCGTGAACGCATACTACAACCCAACCACCAACGAAATCTGCTTCCCAGCCGGAATTCTTCAGTATCCATTCTTCGATGCCAAGGCCGACGAGGCATTCAACTATGGTGCCATCGGCGTGGTAATCGGTCATGAGATGACCCACGGCTTCGACGACCAGGGTCGCCAGTATGATGCCAGCGGTAACCTGAAGGATTGGTGGACACCAGCTGATGCCGAGGGTTTCAACAAGCGTGCGGATATGTATGCTGATTTCTTCAGCAACATCAAGGTATTGCCTGATTTGAATGCCAACGGCCGTTTCACTCTGGGTGAGAACCTTGCCGACCACGGCGGTTTGATGGTAGCCTTCAATGCCTTCAAGAATGCGACAGCCAAGAAGCCGTTGAAGAACAAGGACGGTTTCACAGCCGACCAGCGTTTCTTCCTTGCCTATGCCGGTGTTTGGGGTCAGAACATCACCGAAAAGGAGATTCGCAATCGTGTGAAGAACGATCCTCATGCCCTTGGCAAGTGGCGTGTTAACGGTGCTCTCCCTCACATCGATGCCTGGTACGAGGCATTCGGCGTAAAGCAGGGCGACAAGATGTTTATTCCAAAGAACAACCGTTTGGAGCTTTGGTAAAAAATGATAGCCAAAGGGGGCGAATAAGAAGTTATTCTGTTTATCCCCTTCGGGTGTCTATAAACTAACTGAAGTTTCGCATGTGGTTCAAGTACGGGCTGAAGGCCCAAAAGCTCCTAGCCCAGGGCATCGCCCTGGGTATAATGGCAATCAGCAAGGCGCCCTGTAAGGGCAAAAGCTTTATGTTTTGTCTGGAGTTTTAAAGCTTTTGCCCTTACAGGGCGACAGGTTTGCGTCCGTAATTACCCAGGGCGATGCCCTGGGCTAGGAGCTTCTGCCCTTTCAGGGCGTGTGGGGCTTACTTGCGAAACTTGAGTAAACTAATATAAATGGGCGGGTTTGATTTCTTTTTAGATTATCTTTGAAAAAAGTTTCCGAAAAATTTGGTAGTTTCAAAAAAAAGCAGTACCTTTGCACTCGCTTAACAAAATTAGCAAGGATGGTTCCGTAGCTCAGTTGGATTAGAGCAACAGCCTTCTAAGCTGTGGGTCTTGGGTTCGAACCCCAACGGAATCACGAAAAAAGGTGGACTAGTCATAACGACCAGTCCACCTTTTCTTTTCTACATACCCATCTATCCGTTTCCTATGCAGCTCGTTACACCCAGCGTGGCGCCGATAGCCGTAAGCAACGAAATCAAAACCTTAAGTACCAGTTTCCAGTTTTCTTTCGACATAGACATCCTTTCTGTTTAGCTGTTCTACAATACGATGTGCTCGTTGCCACCTTCAGATCCCGTGCCGTCAGTCTGCGAACCGCCACCAGTGCTTTCTCCGGTGTTGCCGCCAGTGGTATCACCAGTGTTGCCACCAGCATGATCACCAGTAGAACCGCCTGCTGTGCCGCCAGTAGTGCCGCCGTTCTCCTTGCCGTCGCCCTCAGTATCCTCCACATCATTCGAATCCTTGGAAGATACGTTCTTCACAATCTTGCCGTTGCGGTCGTAGCAGGTGATGCTGATGCTCGTGTTGGCAAGCTCCTGCTTAATCTCCACACTAGGGGTGAAAATCACGCGACGCAGGGTGATGAGCTTGCTGCTCACCTCATCCACCGACTTCACCGCATCGGCACGCAGACCGAAACGCATGGTGCCCAGACCCGGGATAGCCACCGAGTGACCCTCTGTGGCCCATGCCTTCAGCACCTCGCTCAAGGCTGAGTAGGCCACTTTCATCACGGCGGTGGTCAGTCCGCCACGGATGGCAGCCTCCTGAATCACCTTCTCCGGGGTGAGCTTGTTGTAGAACATAGGCTGCATCACGTACATGTACACATCCTTCTCCTTACTCAAATAAGCGATCTTGCGCTCCACTGCTTTTACATTAATTCCCATAATATTTTAAGTTTTTAGTTCAATAAAATTGCAGATCCTTTGTCTCTCTGCAAGCCGTTGTGTTTCAACGACAATGCAAAGATACAAAATTTGGAGCCGAAAAACAAGGAATGTTCGCCAGTTCATCAGAATGACAGAGACTTTTTTTGTTAAAATCGCTAAAAGACTTGGTAAATTCAGATATTTGACGTAATTTTGCAGTATTAAAAAAGACATTGTTATGATAACAAAATACGATAGAGATAAATTGGGCAATGCGGTTATATATATAGCATCACATTGTTCTAACTTAAGCAAAACAAAACTGCTTAAGCTATTATATTTTATGGAGGAATATAGCGTGCGTAGGTTTCATACGCCGTTTCTCGGTTTGCCATACGAGGTCTGGCAAGCAGGACCTGTGGCAAAAGATGTTTTTATTGATTTGTCAGAAACACCAGTATTGCTCGATGGTTATGTAAGAAAGCAAATTGTTGGGGATGCAACGTATATTCAAGCTTCTAGAGAATTCAATGACGATGAATTCTCTGACAATGACATTTTAGTGATGCAAGAGGTACTAAAGAAATATGGTAATAAGACTGCCAGAGAATTAGTGCAACTGACTCATCAGAAAGGCAGCTTATGGTATAAGATTGCATCCGAGAATAAATTGCTGGATAAGTTCGAGAAAAAATTAATGAATAATTCTGATTTCCTCATCGATTTTGGAGATGAGTTGACAGAAACTGGCAAGGATTTTTATAACGACCAAATAGACTTCTTGCAAACAAGCAGAGCCTATTCTAGATATTAAGGCTTATGTTTAAAGAGGGCAATATACTTTATTTTGAGCCATTCTATTTTGAAAATGGCAATACGCCTAAACCCAAGTATTTCTTGGTCTTAAAGGAAGTAGATAATCAACTTATATTAGCAAGTTTGCCAACTTCTCATGACCATATTCCTAGTAATATGAGTAAGGTTCATGGCTGTATTGATGATAGTACAATTAATTTTAATTGTTATTATTTTAAGGCAGGCAAAGATATCGCCTTTTCTGATGTTGCAGGTGAAACGTTCTCTTTTCCACGTGACACCTATGTTTATGGTTATAGGATTGCTTTTTTTGATTTGGAATTATTTAAAAAGCAGATAAAAGAGCATCTGTCAATGGTAACTTTGAAAGGAAGGTTGTTTGAGACCGAGATGCAAGAGCTTTTGGATTGTTTAAGAAAATCTGCATCTGTCAAGAGAAGTTTTCGAAAACTATTATAGTTTCATATCAAAAGAAAGGCAATGGGATTTTTCCTATTCATCGGATGAGAATAAAACATCCGATGAATAGCTAACTGATTGCCTACCAGCGTAGATTAGTTCTTCTTCAATATCTTATCCAGACATTTCACGATATAGCCCGGAGGATTCTTCAACCCATGCTTCGCCTTCGCCCCATAGGCTGCGTTGAAACACTGATTCACGGGGTCCTTATCTTCCAGGGTGAGGCGTTCGCTCAAGTCATACGCCACTTTGGAGTTTACATTCCAGGGAGCTTCGGTAAGTACTTTTCTGAGCTTGAATTTCATGCATACCAACTCCTGCCTGTCTGCCGGCTTCAGCGCATTCTCATCCTCGTTTCGAAACTTGATTTCAAATATCACAAGACTCCCATAAGTTCCAACCACCTGGTTGCGGCAGGTGGCTATCGTATGAATGACAATGTAATCAAGAAGATTATAATTGTAAGCATTCTTGATTTCCTCCTCAGCCACGGACAACTGGAAATACTCCAGATTTCCCGTGCCTCGATACTCCGTATTGCTGGTGAGCAGAGACAGAAGCTCGGCAGGACGAAACTTCACGTAACCCTGCTTCAGACGACTCTCGCTCAGAAGATAAAGGCAGCGGGTCGACTGGTGACGGAACGACTCATAAACCTGAGGCAACACCTTGAAATAACCCAAATCCAAGGCGAAATAATACTTCGCCACCTCTATCGGCATCTCCAGAATAACTCTCTTCTCCTGACCCACCTTGTGATCCCTTACGTAGCGCAGAAGATAGGCAAACTCCCTGTAACACAGGGTAGGAGAGGAACCAGAAGAGTCGGTATAAGGGATGCCCACCGGCTTCTTCCCGATGTCCTTCAACGCCTTCTCCAGGTTGCGGTAATGCGACTTGCAAGGCTCCAATGCCTTGTAAGGAACTTCCAGGCGCAGCATGTTGTCAATGCGCTCAAAAGCGCAGAAATCCATTTCGCCATGGTGAGCCTTCTGGCTGATAGCCAGCTTAATCTCCTTCTGGTCAAACACATCAAGTCTGAACAGATACTTCTGTTCTTGCGGGCTGTAGCTGTGGTGCAGGGCGCAATGAGTACCAAGCTCGGAGGCTTCGGTAAGTGTAAAATTGTTGTTTATTCTTTTCATTGTCCTCAATGTTTTTAGGATTTTATAAAGTGGGGGTGGCAATGAAAAAAATCATGGAGGGATGCGACTAAAGCTGTTAGATGCCAGAATTATTTTTGGCGAAGTTTTCTGGTACTATTTCCAAATCTTGTCGAATCAGACCAGAAATCTTCGCTTGTCACACCCCCATGACTTATCATGTGAATGCGCACGAGAATTCCAGTCTGAACTTGGATTTGGAATTTCCCTAGAAAAGGATTCTTCGCCATACCTTAGCTAGAGACTTAAGCTTCAAATTCAGAGATATTCTGATGCGTTGGCAGCCTATTGCTAGCCTGCCCTATGTCTGCCAATGGTCTTTTACAACCATAGAACGCTGCAAAGATAAATATTTATTTTGAAACAAACAAGTTTTTACCAGTTTTTTTTCATTTTTACCGAAAAAAACTTCGAAACCGTCATGACCATTTTTCTCTCTTTTTTCTCTATATATCATATAATCATAATTCTAGAAGCGCTATTTTTGCCGATAACCATCTGATTGATAGGTAGATATATTTTTCGCCTCATATCAGATGTAACAGTCCTTCCCGGAAATCTGATCAAAGGTAAGAGTTTCCACTGTCGGCAGGTAATACTTTTTCCGCTTTTCTTATCCGGGGTAACTATCCATAAATTTCTCTTATCAGATGTAACCAGCTTAGGAAAATCTTCAACTCTCTTATCAAAAGCAACCAGTTAAGGAAACGTAAAAAACAAGCCACTCTTGAGGAAATCGTCGGGAACCGCCGCATAGCGTCAGTTCTTCAAAAAAGGATTTTGTAACTTTGCAGTGTTCAAACCAATGAACATCGTTGATTATTAACTTTAAAATGCAAGATTATGGCTAGATTGATTACAATGATTGTGGTTCACTGCAGCGCTACCCGCTGCAACCAACCTTACCCAGTGCAGCAACTCTTTCACGACCATGTGGAGGTGAACCACTGGCGCTACATCGGTTACCACTTCTACATCACGCGAAGTGGCAGAGTGGAGACCACCCGACCTCTGGAGAGAATGGGCGCACATGCCAAGGGGCACAATGCCCACAGCATCGGCATTTGCTACGAGGGAGGACTCGACGAGCAGGGACAGATAGCCGACACCCGCACCGAGGAGCAGAAGAAGGCGATGGCGAAACTCATCGTGCAACTGAAGCAGCAGTTTCCCACCATCCACAAGGTGCTGGGCCATCGCGACCTGCCAGGTGTGCAGAAAGCATGCCCATGCTTCGATGCCACCACGCTCCAGCCACTGTTACATTTGAAATGAAAATCTTAAAGAATGTATCTTTTTGATACAGGTAACGGAATTTTTGTGTAACTTTGCCATCAGAACAGAATCAATAACTAAAAACTTAAACTAGATGAGTGTTACAAAACAACATTTCGTAGAACGTAGAATGATGGGCAAGCAGGAGCTTGCTCATCTCTACTTCCCCCACAGCAAGCAGAATGGGCATGCGGCAAGGGATAAGTTCATGGATTGGGTAAAGGGATGTCATCCGCTTTATGCCAAACTGCTGGAACTGGGCTACACGCCATCGGTTCATGATTTCTCGCCCAAGATGGTGGATTACATCTTCTACTATCTGGGTGAGCCCGACGGGGTGTGATTCCCCCTTTCTTGAAGGCTAAGAATATTTATCCTTAAGGCAAAAAATATTTTCCCTTAAGGCTAAATATATTTACCCTTAAGGCTAAATATTTCATTCGTACTGAAAACAATTAAAAGAGTAGAATCATGGAGATTAAAATCATTCGTTTTGGTAGATATCATCATGCCGTGAGTGGCAGGTTGCTGATAGATGGTCAGCACGTTTGCGATACTTTGGAGCAGGATACCGGCAGTCTGCCGGAGGGGGAGTATATCATGTGCCGCAACAAGGCGTCGTCCTTACCTTATTATATATATAGTGGCAAGGAGGAGGATAGGAAGGTATTTCTGTCGATGGGGAATGGCATTCATGGCTGGCGCCGCCGTTGCATCATCGTAGGCGAGTGCCTTCATCTGGGCTTCCTCATCCGCAGTCAGGAGCATTACGATCAGCTTCTGCCCCGTCTCCGCATGCAGCTGGTCCGCCATCGCCCCATCGTGGTGAAGATCTCCCGTTCCCCCGATTTCGTGGATGCGGCGTAAACGGCAGCATCCGCCCTAGCAGGCTACCTTCCACTTATCCCCCAGCATCCTCATCGCATCCACTTTGTTATCATCCATGCCATGAAGATAATGCTGGGTGGTGGAGAGGCTCTCGTGCCCCAGGATACACGAGATGATGCAGATGTCAACATGCAGATTCATCAGATGCGAGGCACAGGTATGACGGGTGCAATGGAAGGTGATATATTTTTGGGAGATGTGATACTCTGAAAGCCATTTCCTGACGTGCTCATTTAGATGATGAGGCGAAAGAAGAGAAAAGAAAGGAGAATCCGGTCCGCCATCCAACTGCTTCAGAATCTCATACGCCTCATCCGAAAGCGGAATATCTACCCAGCTCTGCGTCTTCTTCATCTGCTTGTGGATATGATAAACGCCATCAATTTCCTGAATATCCTTGGGCGACAAGGTCAGCAGGTCGCTCTTCCTGATAGCCGTATAGCAGCAGAACAGCACGGCCTCCTTCAGCTGCGGAATATCGCAGGGAGATGTCTTCATAGCCTTGATTTCATCATCAGAAAAGAACTCTTTCCGCGTCTTCTCTCTCCTTACCTAATAAGAAGAGGGGAGATGCTTCATCGGATTCACCTCCAGATACCCCTCGTTCACGGCTTCCTGAAGCACAGCCTGGATGGTTTTTACCTTCGTATAGATGGTGTTGCAAGCCAGAAGCCGGGGATTCTTCACGTGATGGCGAAGGTCGTGGGCATGGCGGAAGTAGAAGATGATGCGCTTGCATACCTCCTTATCCACCTGCTTCAACGGAATCCCGTCAAAGCCCTCCACCTTCAGATGCGACAAAACGCTGCGCACGCTGCCGCTTCTTCCTTCCGAACTCTTTTCTCCCTCTTTCTGTCGGGAATCAGCATATCTCAGAATGAATTCTCCCAGGGTGATGGCATCATGGTTAAATTCTTCCTCGTTGAATTCTTCCTCGTGGATATCTTCCTTTGTGATTGCTTTCTCAATGATTACTTTCTTGTTGCTGCTTTCCTTGGAATGGAATAGGGGAGTAAAGATTTGCTTAATGCTTTTCAAAAATCCAAATTTCTTCATGTTTTTTCTTTTTTATCGATTGTTATTATATAATTCTTGAAAAATACCTTTTCAATTGACAAAGGTATAGAGAAACTTCCATATCTCCAAACAAAAGGAAGAAAAGGTGTTGAAAAAGCGTGATTTAGTGCAATAGTTATACGTTAACTTTTGCACTGCAAAGGTAGAAAGATTTCTGAAATAACAATCATTCCAAAACGCTTTTAACATTTAATTAACTAAAAACTGTCAACTTTTCCTCAAATATGTTCGAAAAAGCCTTTTTTAGTTAAAGTTTTGGCAACTAAACAATAATATTTGGCCAGTTTCCTGTCTCTTTTGTGTTGAAAGCAACAGTTAACGTATAACTGTTTCGGCAGTAAACGGGGGCTTGGGCAACAGTTAACGTATAACTGTTTCAGCAGTATAACGTGCTGTACTGATAAAACGAATATGAAGCAAATTTAATTTTGGAATTCAAAGCTCAATAAACCAAGTCTATCTTTTTATAAAGAAGACAGGAAAGAAACTCAAGTATTAATTTATAAATCATTCAACTATATGGTATAATGCAAAAAACGAAAGAAATGCGGAGATGGCAACAGGTTCTAAGAACAGCCTGCCACTGACCTTGAATGAGTGATAGTATAAAAAATGGTATTATATGGTAAAGAAAATAGTTATGGTTGTGTTGATGCCGACAACCCTGTTGGCAAACGCATACGCCGCTTCCATTCAGGACAGCCTGCGGACCACGATATATTTCCGCCCAGGCTACTCCCTGCTGGAACTCTCCTATAGAGACAATGCCGCCAACATGAAGGCACTGACTCAGGGAATCCAGACCATCAAAGGCAATCCGTGCGTACAACTGCAACACATCAGAATCCTTTCTGCGGCATCGCCCGAAGGTAATTCGGCACTCAACAAGAGAGTGGCGAAGCGCCGAGGTGAACGCCTGCGCGACTACCTGAAGGAAACATTGGTGCTGCCCGACAGTATCTTTACCGTTTCCTCAGCCGGAGAAGACTGGCAAGGCTTGGCATCCCTGATAGCCAAGGAAAAGACCCCATGGCGAAACAAGGCTCTCCAAATCATCCGCCACACCCCCGAATGGATAACCCGCAACGGAAAGGTGGTGGATGGAAGAAAGCGCCAGCTGCAAAACCTGGATGGCGGCAAGGCATGGAAATACATGCTCGACAACCACTTCTACACCCTCCGAACAGGAGCCGTAGTAGTATGCGAGGTTAAAACCCTGGCAGCCGAAAGCACCCCTTCAGCAGCCGAAGCCCGCCTGGAGCAAGCCCGCTCTGAGCAAGCCCGTCTGGAGTCCGCCTCCCAGCAGTCCGCCTCCCAGTCTCCTTCCTCGCCCCCGTTCCCTGCGATTCCATCGCAGGTCCATCCCTCCTCCGAATCCCAGGCGCCCCCAGTCGCCTCCTATTTCGCCCTGAAATCCAACCTCCTCTATGATGCCCTCCTGGTTCCGAATCTATCCCTGGAAGCAAGCATCGGCAGCGGCTGGACCCTAGGCGCAGGCGGCATGCTCGCCTGGTGGAGCAAAGACGCCAAGCATCGCTACTGGCGCATCTACGGCGGCGACCTGGAAATCCGAAAGTATTTCGGAACCCTCTCCAAGTCCAAGCCCCTGCAGGGCCACCACCTCGGCATCTACGGCGATTTCCTCACCTACGATTTCGAGTTCGGAGCCAAGGGCTACCAGAGCAAGGCCACCTATGCCGCAGGCATCAAATACGGCTACTCCCACCCGATAGCCAACCGCCTCAACCTCGACTTCGCCCTGGGAATAGGCTACCTCCATTCCAATTACAAAACCTACGTGCCGAGGGATGGATGCTACGTCTACCAGGAAACCAAGAAGCAAAAGTGGCTAGGCCCAACCCAGGCAGAAATCTCCCTGGTATGGCTGCTCGGCAAAGGAAACACCAATAAAAAGAAAGGAGGTAAGAAATGACAAAAGGCTATTATCATAAACAGATGTGGTATCTCTTCCTCAAGCTACTGGCATGCATGGCATTCCTCATCCTCCTGATAGAATTCCTCACCTCGTGCGAGCACAAGGATCTCTGCTACGACCATCCGCATCGCCAGAACGTAGAGGTAACCTTCGACTGGAGCGAAGCCCCCGACGCCAACCCTTCCACCATGAGTCTCTATCTCTATCCGGAAAACGGCGGAGCACCGCAGCGATATGAGTTCACCGACCGCAACGGCGGATGCATCTCAGTAGCCGCAGGAACCTACGATGCCATCTGTGTAAACAGCGACAAGGAAATCCACCGCATCAACGGCAAGGAAACCCGCAAGTCCTTCGAGGTAACCTCGGCAGAAACGCGAGTGCTCCAGGGCCTCCTGGCAAGCATGGCGCAGTCGGCACCGAGAGCCACCGATGGCAGCAAGGAGAGGGTAATGTCAGAGCCCGAAATGCTCTGGAGTGCCCATGCCGAGCGCCTGGTGATAAAGACCAACGGAGAGAAATCGTTCATCACGCTGAAGCCGAAGGCGAGAGTGAAGCACTGTTCGGTAGAAATCAAGAACGTGCAGAATCTGAGAGGAGTGAAGGCGATGAGCGCCAGCATCTCAGGCCTTTCCGGCGGCTGGTTTGCCGGCATCGACGAGTTATCCCCAGAAAAGGTAACCATCCCATTCCCGGTAACTGTGGATGTTGCCAATTCCAAGGTAACAGGCAGCGTGAATGTCTTCGGTCATTGTCCCATCCAGCCCAACAAGCACATTCTGATGGTCTACGCCCAGCTCAACGACGGCAGTAACTGGTATTACGAGGACGACGTCACCGACCAGATTCACGATCCGGAGCAGAAGGACGAGACGCACATCAAGATTGAGCTTGACAAGCTCCCGTTGCCGAAGCCGAATCCCGGAACCGAAGGCGGTCTTCAGCCGAGCGTAAGCAAATGGAACGAGATTTACATAGATATAAAGATGTAGAAAATTTGGAATTTCCCTTGTCATAGGAATCTATCATAACAAGGATATTCTCTATCATTAATGAAATAAAAAAAACATAGTATTAATTTTTTAAAAGTATTAATTATGAAAAAAGCGTTTTACATGATGGCCGCAGCTGCCATCGCCCTGTCATCTTGCTCTTCTGAGGAGACCACAGATGTTGCGAAGAGTGCTAGCATTACCTTCCGCACTAGTGTAGGCTTGAATAGCCGTGGTGCAGAGTTGACACAGGATAACCTCACACAGATGTGGGTTAGTGCTTTCTATAAGACTCAAGGCGCATCTTTTGAGGACGTACTCTTTGGCAATGGAGGAAGTGGACAGTACTTCTATGATAAAAGCGGTGATGATCATCTTTGGGAGACTGGTAGAACATACAAATTTATTGCTATTTCTCCAGTTAAAACAGATTGGTCTGCAACTTCATCATTCAATAAAGATGAGGTTACCTTTACTAGTGTAACACCATCAACAAATATTGTAGACCAGAAGGACTTGATTATTGGCGCTGCTGATGGTGCAGAAGAAAACCATTCTACAGATGGAGTAGAGATGAATTTGCAGCATGCACTCTCTCAGATTAAGATTGAAGCTTTCAACAATAATTCAAATCTTATATATACCATTCGCGGTATTCGTATTGCTAAAGTTGCTGGATCTGGAGATTATAAGTTTACAACTGCAAATAAGGGTAGCCATGCTTGGACTAAACATGGTGCAGTTGTTACCTATGACTATATTTTCAAAAATGCAGTCACACTTCAAAAAACTCAGACACCTACAGACTTGACACAAGAATGTGGTGGTGCAATGTTGATTCCTCAGTCTTTGAAGCCATGGAATGGTCAAAAGGTTGTTGAAGGAGAAAATGCAGTTCCATTCGATGGAGGTGTTTACATTTCCCTTTTGCTCAGCGTAAGGAATACTAAGGATGTTTACACATATCCTGCCGGTGCTACTGATCCTAATCAGTGTGGTTGGGCTGCAGTTGCTATTCCTGTTGATGCAGGTTCTACAACTGCTACCTGGGCTCCAGGTAATAAGTATATTTACAAACTTAACTTGTCTGCAGGTTGCGGTAAGGTAGATCCTGTTGATCCTAATGAGCCTGGTAAGGATTATGTAAAGCCAGGTGAGGGAAAGGATCCTATCAAGGGTGATAATATCTTTGGTGAGGTTATTAAGTTCAAGGTGAACGTAAAACCATGGGATGATAAAGTAGTAGAAGCTGATGGTAGCACTGGTGCAGTTAAGCCATAATCTCCCATTACATTCACAATAAAATCAAATTCAAGGAATTGGAGAATTTCCCCCTCTTATGGAGCCTCGGAATTCTCCAATTCCTTTAACCCCCATTGGCGTAAAACAATAGAAAGAAACCATTATGATGAAGAAAACTTATAAAAGCAGTTTATTGGCACTCAGTGTACTCGCATCCTTTACGTCATGTTCAGAAAGCGAATCACTGCAGCAAGCCAATCTGTCAAAAGATAAAATCACGTTTCATGCAACGCTCGACAACAGCTGGAAACCCATGTCTCCCGCTTCCTCTTCCCGTGCTGCCATAGCTGCTGCCACCGAGAAGGGTCCCATCGTCGTGTCAACTCCTTTCGGCAAACCCCTCTATCTCCATCCCGTAGTGCAGGATGGCATCCATATCTGGAGCAAGGAAGGAAAACCCATCACCCGTTCCGGCGCACCCCTGGAAGATGTAGAGCATGAAAGGGTAGCGCAGACGCGTGGAACCATGAGCACAAAAACGGATTTGAACGATTACAATAGCTTTGGCGTAACTGCGATTTATAAGGAAGGAGATACATACCAATCATTATTTGCAAATGCAGAAGCAACAAAGTCTGCTGTTGATGGATTTTGGGGTATCGAAGATAAGGACAAGGCACAATGGCCGATAGATGGTATCGTGTCTTTTCATGCCTATGCTCCTTATAACACAAAATCCAGCAATATGTTGACTGTTACTGCTGAACCGGAAAAAGTTCAGTCGAAGATAATTTATACGGCATCTGCTGATGATATCATCAATCAGCCCGACCTAATAGTAGCAACATCTACAGGTTCTAGAAACAATCCTGGGCAAGATGATGCTGTAAATTTGCAGTTCTCTCATGCCCTTACTGCCGTAAGCTTCGCCATCAGTAAAGATTTGGTTGAGGTAATCGGTGCAGGCAATCAGTTGGTAAGTCTCAGCCTGGAAGGTGTTTATACACAAGGTGATTGTGAACTTGCCGCAAAGGATGCCGAGCATTCAACTGCATTGCTTAAATGGACGGGCTCTTCTGATAAAACAGGCAAATATGAATTCGATCTTAAAGATAAGAATATCATTATAGATGAGAATCTCAAAGATATGGCGCTGACGGAAGATAATCAAACCCTGATGATGATTCCTCAGACTCTGACTGCTGATGCCAAACTGAAGTTTGAATTCAAGCTGAATGATGTTCCTCAATCTGTGATTATCGATATGCAAGGTCATGAATGGTTGCCAGGTACTTCTGTTATTTATAAACTTTCGTCAAGTGCCATCAATTCTTTAACCAATGCTGAAGTCATTTATCCTACAACATGGAATGAGGCTGGCTATCCTAAGAAGGCGTTTGCTGAGAACGAGGCTATCGGTCTCTATGCTGTTAGTAAAGACAATAAAATTGTTGCTTCTAACGTAAAGTTGGTTAAGCAGAAGAATGAAAAAGGGGAAGAAATTTGGAAGACGACAGAAAATAAGAGATTCTAATATACTGCGAATTACAGGTATTTCGCATATTATCCTTATGATAGTACTCTCAAGGATGAAGACGTGAATGCAGAAGCAGCTAATGCTGATGGATTCTTTGCCAAAAAGATTAAAGCCTGGAATCCTGCTAAAGATCAGAATTCCGAAGATGTTCTTCTGAACCAGGATCTTCAGGTGGCTAGTGGTGTTGTTGAGGCAGATGCTTCTACACTAACGTTTGAAATGGCTCATAGCATGGGATTGGCAGTCTTGAATCTAAAGGATAAAAAAGTAGTTGAGCGACGTACTTTCAGAACAACTGACTTTACGTATTATTTCCCAGAATTACCGGATAATCTTCGTGCAACTTCGGCTCCAGATAAATCGCTATATACAGATAGTGAAACAGAACCATCACAGACAGTTCATGCTTCTACTAATTTCAAGGGCCATAGTCCATACAAGAGCAAGGAGAATCTCTACATGCAGATAATCAAGCCATCTGAGAATGTTGTTTTTGTAGCAGCTGAAGAAACAGGCAAGCCTCGTAGTGGATGGGGTGCACTATATCCAGATAGGAGTACATTTTCTGTAACGGAGAATGGGGTGGTATCAAAAGATATCTACTCCGATGCCGATTTCTATTATCTCGCTTGCTATTTGACTGCCAAGGACAAATATGAAGATAACAAAGTCCAGAAATTCGTTGTAACAGCTAATGGTACTTATAAATTGCAATGTTGGGGAGCTTCCGGAATAGGTCAGCAAAATAATGATTGGGGAGGACGCGGTGGTTACGCAGAAGGAGATTGCACATTGGATATGTCTAAAATTCTATACGTTTGTGTAGGAGGAAAAGGAAACCAGTATAATAATCCGACAACTAGATATGGAAAGGTAGGATATTATAATGGCGGAGGTTACGGAGGAGGTGCAACCAGTATAACTACAACATTGCGATACGAAGGAGTACGGAATGGATTAAAGTCTGAAACCGAGAAAGGCCAATTGGCAGAATACGTAAATCATAAAGATGAAGTCCTCCTTGTTGCAGGAGGTGGAGGTGGAGCAGAATGGAGTAATCAACATGGTGGTGCTGGAGGTGGTGATAATGGTGGAACTCCGAAAACTGGAACGACAAACAACTATACCGGTGCTCAGTGTTGGTGCTTTGGTAAAGGTGCAACACAAACTGCTGGTGGTGATGCAATCGGACAAGATCATGCTTGTAACGGAGGGGAAAAAGCAGGTTTCGGATATGGTGGATCTGCGGCAACTAACAATGATTTTGGGCCCACTGGTGGTGGTGGATGGTACGGTGGCGGTGGCTCGCCTTTTGCTGGAGTTGCTGGTGGTGGCAGTAGCTATGGTAAGACTTCAGATTCTCCCTATAGTTCTACAGCACCTATATTGACAAATTATAAAACAATATGTGGTTGGAGTAATATCTCTCCATATAACGAAAGTGAAAACAAAATACCAGTACCTGGTGGTAAGTCGAATGAATTCGAACAGAAGGGACACGAGGGACATGGTGCTTGTGTGATAACTCAGACGAGTTTTAACTAAATCCGTAGCGCCGGATATGCCCTTTCCCCGTTAGGCGTCCCGGCGGATATGTTATCCGCCGTCAAAAAAAGACCTAACCTCTTTATGCTCTGGGGATTTGCAATCCCCAGCAACCAGGCAGTAGCCAGCATATCGATGGGATAGGGGATTACAAATCCCCCGGCTTAATAGGTCGAACCTTTTTTACGACGGATAACATATCCGTCGGGACGCCTAGCGGGGTGGGACGCCTAGCGGAAGACAGCCCTATGCATCATCCGCCGAAAAGGAAAAATAACTTAGCAACGTAATAAATGCACATCCCGAGGGCACCAGATTCGCCCTCGGGGTAAGATAGGAAGAAGATTACATGTGTTTGCGCACGCGTATGCTGCGCCTCGGCGGAATTTATGTCGCCCGCCGGGGCGCCTTTGCCGCAACAATATAATATCGTATAAAAAATATATAGTTTAAATTGTTTCAGCGGGCGTGAGCCCCCTAGAACTTTTACTTTTATTTATGAATCGTCAGCCCGACGCTGTGAAGCGGAGCGCTGTTTTTTATAGCATTATAAATACTTCCCCGGAATCTGCCGCAAGGCAAAATCCCAGGAAAGTATAAGCCCCCAGCCCGCTTGAGAAAGTAGGCTGGGGGCTGCTAGTAAATACGAATTATAATTCTACAAAGACATCATTTTAAGATCATAATATAATAATCTTGTATGTGTTGCGTCTTTATCATTTTGGGTAAGTTCTAAAAAGCTATTCTTTAAATAGAATGGTATTGCTTTTATGTATGCGTCAACTGTAATAAATCTACAACCAGTTTTATTGTCTTTGGCAAAATATCCTTTGATAAAATTCAGGAGTTTAGTTCCAAGATGTAGCTTTCGTGCATTTTCATCAACAGCTAATCTGCATATTTTTACTGCAGGATAGCTTTTAAGGCGTTTGGAATTTTTAAAACATCTTTTAAACCTGTTAAACTCTGTATTGTTTTCAAACTCGGTTATGGAGATTTTGTCATTTGCTAAACTGAAGTATGCAAGGACTGCACCATTGTTATCTTCAATGACATAACTTACAGCTAATAACTCTCCACGATACAACTGTGACTCGTTAAGGATGAAGTCATTTAAGTCTTCATCCCCACAGTTGAAATTAGATATTTTGTCATCAATATCTAATCGTCGAATCTTTAAAGGTTCGCAAATTTCTTCATTATCGTTCATAATCAATTTACGAATAAACTCATAATATAATTATAGTCACGATTGATTTCTTCCATCTTTTCGCGGCTTTCCTTTGGAGGATTTTTCATCCTTGCTTCAAATACTCTGGCGTCTTCACCATAGAGTATTGGCGTTTCTTTTATAGGTCTTGCCATATTTCTTATTATTTATTGATTTATATTTTCTGCAAAGATTGTGCTAGCGAGAGCAATGAAAGCTTGCTTTCGGATTGCCGAGCGCCGCTAATCTTCTGCAAAGATACGCTGAATATTTGTAATCTCCAAATTTTCAGGCAATTTTTTAATGTTTATCTAATGGATACCAGGTATACCACCTGCACCAGATACTCCCTCCGTCCCCAACGGGGGCGAATGTAAATAACCGCTGGTGGAATGACCGAAGGGAATGTAACCTGCGGATAAGCCCCCAGCCCGCTTGAGAAAGTAGGCTGGGGGCTTTTCTTGTTATAAAAGAAAAAGTTTTTTCTTTTATGAGTTTTTCAGATTTTCAATAATTTCCAATGGTAGCTGAGTTGCCTCGGCAACTTGTTCGGCAGGTAGTCCCATAGTTAACAAACGGAGCGCAGTTTCTTTATTGGCTTCTTCCTTCCCTTCTCTTTTCGCCGTATCAATGGAGTTCTTGATGTCCCGATATGCCATCTTACTTGCTTCATACTCCCTTATCTCCTGTGGAGTGAATTTGGCAATCTCTGCCTCCTCAAAAAGACGATCGAAAACCTTATCGCACAATTCTTTAGGGCGCTGGGTAAGCTTATAGAGGTTCTTCAAGGCATAAAGCCATTTGTCATAGAGCGTTTCCAACTCCTCCAAAGTCTTATTGAACTTGGCTATCTCTACATAGATAAACTCCAGCTTATCATAGAAAATTTTGTGGGTAGCGGTATCACACAACTGCACATGGTGACGGATTTCCTCCTTGTCGAAGGCTTCCTCTTTCATGTTAAAGTTAAGTAGGGCAACAGTATAGATATGATTGAGTTTGAAATCCCAGTCATTCCCCTTGGGTGCCTGCTCACGAATCGGGAAAGTGGAGTAGAAGAGGGATCGGTCCTTGAAATACGCCTGGTAGGCGTTCTGCATTTCAACGATGAACTTCTCGCCGTTTTCTCCTTCACAATACACATCAAAGATGGCTTTGCGGTCGGTATAGACATCTCCTACGTACTCTGGATTCAGATACGATACGTCCTTTACAACCTGTCTGCCATTAAACAAGCTGTTGAGGAAGCAAATGAGCAATTCCTTATTCATTGCCGTTCCAAATATTCGCTTGAAGCCGAAATCGGTCAGCAAGCTGATGTATCTTTCTTCTACCTGTTTCATACGTCATTCTTTTTAAATCTTATGCAAAGATTTCGCCAGCGAGTGCAATGAAAGCTTGCTTTCAAATTGCCGAGTGCCGGAAATCTTATGCAAAGATACGCTGAATATTTGTAACCTCCAAATTTTTACGCTATTTTTTATAGCACACTGTGGAAAAATTACAGAGAAAATAGTTAAAACTCTATAAAATAAGCATTTAAGTTTTGTATTTTAAAAATATTGTAGTATATTTGTAGCAAGTAAAACAACCCCGTATATGTCAATATATGGTAATACAATAGTGTATGATAATAAGTGATAAATAATTATAGTAGTAACTCTGAAATTTAAATTGAAACGACATGAAGAGAACTTTTTTAGCGACAGTTTTGTCGATTGTTTTTGCAATGGTAGCAGTAGCTTGCCACAGCAGCGATGAGAAAGAGATAGGTTATGCTGAGTTGCCAGTACAGGCACAGCAGTTTGTAAAGCAGTATTTCCCTTCTGCAACCTATTCCCATGTAGAGAAGGAGAAGGATCACGGAAAGTGGGAATATGAAGTGTTGCTGAGCGACGGAACCAAAATTGATTTCAACAATAAGGGAGAATGGAAAAGCGTGGACTGCAAATACTCCACATTGCCTGCCGGCATCATCCCGGATGCTATCGCTGCCGATATTGCACAGCGATATCCTTCGCAGCAACCATATAAGATAGAGAAAGAAACGGGAGGATACGAAATCGATATCCCTGGCTTTGACCTGTATTACAGCAGTAACGGAAAATTCATCCGTGCTGAAATTGACAGATAATGAACGTGAATCGGTCGGAATGGAAACCAAGTTGTTTTCCTTCTGACCGATTCTTTTAATATATAAATCTTTCAACGGAAATCTCTCTCTCCTTTTAATTAAATAAGGCGTATTATGGTAAATAGAAGATTACGGAAGAAGGATTAGGGATATTCCCCCGCTAGTTTAGGGAAAATCCTTACCCAGGCTGAGACTTTTGCCGTACCTTTGCAGCAGAAAAAAGAAACGGAAGTAAAACTTTTAATTAAGATACGATTATGAAGAAGTTGATTATAGCACTTGTAGCAATGTTCTGCATGACATTTACTACAGCTTCGGCAATGAGTTATGAGCAGGCTCGCCAGCAGGCTTTGTTCCTTACTGACAAGATGGCTTACGAACTTAATCTGACAGACGATCAGTATGAGGCAGCCTACGAGGTTAACCTGGATTATCTCATGGGTGTTGATACTTACGATGATCTCTACGGCGTTTACTGGCGCCAGCGTAACCTCGACTTGAGCTACATCCTCCTGGATTGGCAATATCGTAATTTCTGCGCGGCAAGCTATTTCTATCGTCCTCTATATTGGGACGGCGGATTTTTCCATTTCGGTATCTATGCTCGTTATCCTCGCAGAGACTACTACTTCTTCGGTCGCCCGCATTTCTATACCGTTTATTGCGGCGGACATAGCTGGAGAATGAATGGCGGCAGAAGCTGGTATCATGGACGCCAGTTTGGCGCTCCTCGCCCAGAAAGCCGTGAACCGCATTTCGGAATGCGCGACAGTTTTAACCGGGGTGACTACGGACGCGGCAAGACTTTCGGCAACATGAACCGACAGAGCAGTACACGCACCACCGTGACCCGCGACCACCAGTTTGGCAATGTCAATCGCCCGAACAATGGCGGCGGTTCGTTCGGAAGCCGTTCAAATGGATCATTGGAAAACAATCGTTCCAATAGTTCCAGTTCATTCGGCGGAAACCGAGGCGGCGGTTCGTTCGGAACCTTCGGAGGTTCTAGCCGAAGTGGATTCGGAAATAGTAATCGCAGTGGATTCGGAAGCGGTTCTACCACAAACAGCCGACCATCCAATGGCTTCACCCCTCGTTCTTCTACTCCAAGCAGCAGTTCGTTTGGCGGAAAACGTGGCGGTGGTTCTTTCGGAGGCGGAAGTCGCTCGAATACCAGCGTACGCAGCTCATTTGGCAGCGGAAGCAGCAATGGTGCCCGTTCGTTTGGCGGCGGTTCTACCCGCAGCAATGGCGGCAACAGCGGCGGAAGCCACTTCGGTGGAAGAAGATAGGTTCAATCTCAGGAAGTAAGAAAGAATTCCAATTTAAAACCAAAAGTATATACCAAAAAAGAAGGGACATTCCAAGTGATTTGGAGTGTCCCTTTGCTTTTTTTTGTTCTTTATCATTGGCTTGAAACCATGATGCAGATTTATATTCGAAAAAGATATTCTATGGAGCTATAAAGCTGATTTGCAAGGATATAGATAACGAAATAGGGAGCTGCCATCCGGATGCCTTCCGACAGGGACTCCCCCATGGCTTCTATCCCCTGCAACCTGTTGCTTACGGCTCCGAAACTCAGACTCATCACGATGACGGCAAAGCAGATATAGGGCAGGATGCTGCGGCTGAAACTGCTTGCCTCTATCCCACCCATCACATTGAGCAGGATGGCGTGGGGAACGACGGTGAGCAGCAGGATGACGGCGACGAACAGAACCAGTTCTATCAATACCAATCTCAAGGCGTTGCGATGGCGATAGATGGTGCGGTCGAAATGCAGCAAACCGCTGGTTTGAAGCGTTCCCCAGGCAATGCAGATGAGCAGCAGCCCCACGAGCCAGGGAGATTCCATATTTTCTGTGAAGGATCCAAAGAACCAGCGGATTCCCTCAGGACTGAGCATAGAACGGGGAAAAGCTTCGGGCATTGCTGCCGTGATGAGCCATGACAGCAACACCAGCACTATCTGCGCCAAAGCCAGCAGGAGCATGGCATAAGCGCAAATCTTACTCTTCATCGGGCTGCAGATTATCGATGTCGATGATGCGGAGCTCGCAGGCACGGACCACCAGGCGGGTGGCATTGACGCTCATGCCGTTGTTGCCATCAGGAAAGAGTTTCTGAACCAGTTCGTTCTGACGTTTCTCCAGGCTCTTCACGCCGAAAGGCATTCCACGGAGATTGGTAATCTGCTCCTTGGTGTAACCCAAGGCAAGATGGCGCAGAAAACGCTCGTCGTATTCATCAATCTCGTAGTTGACCAAGGCCTCCTGGCGCATCAGCTGGCTGCTCACACTCTTCTTGAATCTTTCTACTATCTTCTGGAGGATAGGCTGGTTGAAAACCAATTTCTTTCCGCCCATGCACGAAGCCACATCGCCACGGGTGAGCAGTTCCCCACTCTTCAGGATAATGCCGTCGCAGCCTGCATCGAGCACATCCACCCACAGCTTCTCGTTCAATATCTCGCCCGTGAAGATGAGTACTTTCACGTCGGGATACTGCTCCTTGGTGTTGCGGCAGATTTCCACGCCCACGGTGGTGGAACCGCCCAGGCCCAGGTCGAGCAGCACGAGGTGGGGCTTCTGCTGCTTGATGAGTTTCCAATAAGCTATTTCGCTATCCGCCGTGCCGATAATCTCGGCTTCCGGGATATCGTTCTTGAAGATTCCTTCCGTGCCCTTCAACTCCAGAGGCACGTCTTCTACTATGATTACTTTAAAGTTTTCCATTATCTTTATTTATATCTATCTAATATTTATATCTATCTAATATTGATATCTATTATTGATATCTATCTAATTAAATCAATTATTTTTCCTGGTAATACTATCTCTATCATCAGTTTGCCATCTTCCGAAGACTTGGCCTGAATGCCGCAGCCACGAAGGTTGGTGGTCTCTCCTATCTCTCTCACGATTTGGCGGGCCACCAGATACTTCATGTCGGAAGTGAGCGGCGTGAAGAGATGCGGATGCTTCTTCTCGTCGTAGTCCACATCCTGCAGGATATACTGGCAGATGACGTAGATGGACTTTCTGTTGCCGCCCCTGTAATCTGCTACCGGGTGATGGTATTCGTCTTCTTCCTTGATGCGGGAGGTGTAATTCTTCACTCCTCCTACTAGCAGGGTCTTGAGATAGTTCAGTAAATCACGGTCACACTTCACGGTGCTCTCCACCTGCTCCATCGCCTGCGCACTCAGCATGTTGTAGATGGATTTATAATAATCCACCAGTTCGTGGAGCGAAGTGACGTCGTCGGGTGTGGTGTCGATGAGCTGTCGGATGCGCGACGGATAGTACATCGTTTCATGCTTCAGGGTGGAGAGACAGTTGTCGAGCACCGAGTTGGCGATGTGCAGCTTGTCGTTCTCATATTCAGCACGATGCAAATCATCTTCGGCCATCTCAATGTTCATTGCCTCGTTCTTTCGCATATCTATGCTTTTTCTCAGAGCCTGCAGAATCTGCTCTACCACCTTGTTGAGCTGCGGGAAGAGCTGCGAGTTGCGCATCTTTTCTGCATCCTGCGGATTCCAGAGCAGGTTGATGCGTTGCAGTTTGCTTTCTTCATCCTCGCTGCTCAGCAGCACCTTGTTGATGCCGTTGATTTTATCCACTGCATAACGGTAGCGCAGAATGTGACGATAGTAAAGCAAATAATATGCCAACGGCAACTGGAGCAGGAGGATGATGAGCAGGACGATGGCCACCGCCTTCGAGTTTTCTGATACCTGCATGGTGCGCACGTAGTCGCCCAGCGAGTTATCGGCACTGCGCTCCCTGAAGAGCTGGGTATAGACCTTGTTGTTGCTTTCGTACAGTTCCCATTTGTGCAGGGCAAGCGCAGCCACGGCACTCTCGTTGCGGATGTCGAGAATCACATCGTAGTTGGTAGGCAGACCGTCGTGCAGCCACTGAATCTCTGCCGCCGTTCCCTTCTTGGGATGGGTTACCATCAGGTATTTGCCATCGGGATGAACCGAGAGATAGAAACGGTTGAGATAGGTTCTTGCCGAATCGGCCATTTCCAATGTTCGCTGATACCTACCATTGATATTGCAGAAGTAGGCGCTGTCAGCGTAGGCATCAGCCCGTTTCAGCAAATTGCCGGTTGCTGCACTCGCTTGGGAAATCATCAGGGCAAGCACCAGCATCATCTGCATTCTGCGAATACCGCAAGGCAGGCGGAAGGAGAACCTGCTGCCCTTTCCCTCCTCGCTTTCGGCGTGGATTTGGCAGACGGAGAAGAGAGTGCTCATCTTCCTGTATTTGTCGATGATGCCCTTGCAATTGAGCAATCCGAAGCCATGACCGCCCGTATAGGTGCGGTCGAAGACATGAGACAGAGTTGTTTCGTCCATTCCCTTGCCCGTATCGGCGATGGAAATCTCAACGTAACTATCCTTGGAAGCTGCCGGATGGCTATTCTTGGAAGCAGCCATCTGGGCTTGATCCACCACCAGGGCGCTAATCATCACCTTTCCGCCGCTTGGTGTAAACTTGCGGGCATTATCGGCAATGGTGTTGATCATGAAGAGCGTCAGGGTGCGGTCGGCCTTCACCACGGCATCCGTAGGGCGCACCTCCAGGTTTATGCCCCGCATCTGGAAACTCATCTTTCCTTTGGCCACAATGTCGAAGAGCGGCTGCAGCGGGAAACTCTCGATGCGGAGACTGATGGAGCCCTGGCGCATCTGAATCCAATCGGTGAGCACACCGTTGTACTGGTTAATCTGGTCGGCCAACTCAGAAATATACTGGTATCTTTCCTGTCGGATTGCTTCCGGTTCACCGCTCTCTTCCAGTCTATCCACCTCGTGAATCATGCGGTCGATAAACGGCGTGATGCTGTTAACCAGCGAAACCTTGGCGCGCTGCTCCATGTTTCTTCTTCTATTTTCCGAGATGTGGAACTGAACCATGTCGCGGGCTTCGTTCACTTCTTCAAATCTTTCGGATAAAGCATTGATAGCTTGCTTGTTATCATTTTCCCATTCATGCAAAGGAATAAGTAAGTCCTCCACCGAATTATTCCTGGCCTTGCGGCGCTTCATGCAGTCGAAGAGATAAAGGAGGAAGATGACGAGGATGATGACGAAGATGACGGCGGCAATCATGGAGTTAAGCTGCACGGCATTGTCACCCAGCTGGGCAGCACGTGCCTCCAACTGCTTATCCTGTCGGGCCTGTTCCTGCAAATCCAGGTAGATGTTGCGGTTGTAGTCGCTCTGCGGTTTCTTGTCGATGGCGGAATACACCAGGCAGAGTCGCTCCCTGATGGAAGCCACCAGGTCGGGAGCCTGAAGGATTGCCTTGTTCTGCGTGAGAGCCTGAGTCAGGCAATTGCCAGCCGAATTATAGTCCCAGATTTGCCAATAGCATTCTGCCAGGGTGCGATAGGCGCCTGCGGTCTGGTACACGTCGCCATACTCCGAGAAGAGATTCAGTGCTCTCTGGGCAAAGTTGCCCGCCAGCAGCTCGGTAGGCATCTGTTCCACATTGAGGTATTGAAATGCGGGGAGATTGTTCTTTACCAGAAAATCCCTGCGATCGGCATCCTGGATGTGTTCGCTGATGGCCTGCAGGGCATTCGCCTGCCAGTAAGGATACGGATTGCTGCCGCTCGCCATCATGTAGAGACGGATGAGATAGTCGAATTCAGCCTGACTGATTTCATTGGCAGTTCCCTGCGTGATGGCTCCTCCCGAACCATAGTTATAAAGATAGTTGAGATATTGGGCCGTATCCTGTTCCAGTTCATCGGGATCAAGCAGGGCAAGCGCCTGCTGCATGGGCCGTTCCTGCTGCACATAATAGAAATAGGTGGCAGCCACGATGTCGAACTCGCTCTTGGCATAGATGGTACGGCGGTGTTCACGTAGCGGCAGATTGCTTGCCTCCTCGCCTATTCTGCGAAGGCGGCGCATCGCCTTTTCGCGATGACTATAGAAATCCTTGTTGCGGGCTTCACGCTGACAGATTCTCATATTCTGAACGTCTGCAATCAGGAGTTCTATCTGGTTGTCGCTGCGGTCTTCCACCTTCTCCAACCATCTTTTGGCAGCCTTATAATCCATCTTGGCAATGGCTACGAACGCCAGGTTGTTGCAAGCCTCCGCATAGCCCGCAGGATAGCCTTCGGCAAGAGCCAATGCTCTCGTTGCCAGCACCTTAGTGGAATCAAGATTACGATAGTGAAACGCATAAGAAAGGCTATTCAACCTATCAACTTCGCCCTTATGCGACGGCGAACAGGCTGAAAAAACAAGCATCGCCACCATCACGCAGACGATGGCGATGCCATGATTATGATGAAAAATTTTATGCAAAGGCATAAAGTTTTATTTTCATGAAGCTAATTGAATCACAAAAGATGATTACAGGGCTTAGGCGCGAGCCTTAGCGATATAACCCAGAGCCTCCTGGCACTTAGCTGTGATAGCTGCCCAATCGCCGGCAGCAACAGTCTCCTTAGGGAAGAGTTTAGAACCCATACCTACGCAGAGAACGCCAGCCTTGATCCATGGAGTAAGGTTCTCTTCTGTTGGCTCAACAGCACCTGTTACCATGATGTTGCTCCAGCGCAAAGGTGCCATTACGTTCTTAACGAATGAAGGACCACCTACATTGCCTGCAGGGAATACCTTAGTTACATCGCAACCAGCAGCCTGTGCATTGTTGATTTCTGTAACAGAACCACAACCTGGTGAATATGGAACCAGGCGGCGGTTGCAGACAGGAGCAATCTCTGGGTTGAAGTTAGGACCCACGATGAAGTTTGCACCCAACTGGAGATAGAGAGCAGCTGTGCCAGCGTCAACCACTGTACCGGCGCCCAGAATCATCTCAGGGCAAGCCTTGTCGGCCCACTTCACCAACTCACCGAAGATTTCGTGAGCGAAGTCACCACGGTTAGTAAACTCGAATACGCGAACGCCACCCTCGTAGCAAGCCTTGATTACATTCTTGCAGATTTCAACGTCCTTATTGAAGAATACAGGAACCATACCAGTCTCTTTCATGGCTGCCATGACCTGCATTTTGCTAAACTTTGCCATTGTTTTATGAATTAATAATTAATAGTTAATAGTTTATAGGGGGCTACGCCATAAGCAAGACGGCCCTATAAACTATAAACTTTAAACTCTAAACCAAATCTATTATCGCTGAACGCGACCATTAGCGTTACCACCGGCGAGGCTCTCTACCTCGTCAACAGAAACCAGATTGAAGTCGCCAGGAACAGTGTGCTTCAATGCAGAAGCAGCCACAGCGAACTCCAAAGCCTCACCCTGAGTAGCCTTAGTCAGGAGACCGTGGATCAAACCGCCAGAGAAAGAGTCACCACCACCTACTCGGTCGATGATAGGGTTGATATCGTAGTGCTTGCTCTGGTAGAACTCCTTACCATCATAGATAAGAGCCTTCCATCCGTTGTGGGTAGCAGAAAGAGACTCACGGAGAGTAGAAACAACATACTTGAATCCGAACTCCTTCATCATACCCTGGAAGATGCCGTAGTAACCCTCAGCATCAGTCTTGCCGCCTTCTACGTCAGCATCTGGCTTGAAGCCCAGGCAAAGCTGAGCATCCTCCTCGTTACCGATGCAAACATCAACATACTTCATCAATGGGCGCATCACGGAGATAGCCTTCTCTGAAGTCCAGAGCTTCTTGCGGAAGTTGAGGTCAACAGATACTGTTACGCCATGACGCTTAGCAGCCTCGCAAGCCAATTTAGTCAACTCTGCAGCCTTGTCGCTGATAGCAGGAGTAATACCGCTCCAGTGGAACCACTGAGCACCCTCCATAATCTTGTCGAAGTCGAAATCTGAAGCATCAGCCTCTGCGATAGCGCTGTGAGCACGGTCGTAGATAACCTTTGATGGGCGCATAGAAGCACCAGTCTCAGCATAGTAAAGACCCACGCGGTCACCGCCACGGGCGATGAACTCAGTGTTTACGCCATAACGACGGAGAGCATTTACTGCAATCTGACCGATTTCGTGCTTTGGCAACTTAGATACGAAGTAAGCCTCATGACCATAGTTAGCCAGGCTTACAGCTACGTTAGCCTCACCACCGCCAGGGATGATGCGGAATGATTCACTCTGAATGAAGCGATCGTTAGCCTCTGGAGACAAACGAAGCATAATCTCACCTAATGTTACAATTTTAGCCATTTGATGTTTTAATTCTTTTATGTTTTTATTGTTTGTTATTGATTGACAAATTTTAAAGTAGTTGCCTTTTCTTGCCGATTTTGTGCCTTTGGCAGTCAGCCGGCAGACAAATAACAATACATTGTCGTTTATCGTTGGCAAAAATAGCTATAATTTCTCGAATAACGAAATAAAATCGCGTTTTTTTTCACTTTCACCCCAATTTTTCTTGTTTTTCCTCCTATTTTTGTATGTTTCTTTCTTTTTTTTGCATTTTTCGTGCAAAAAATGTGCTGTGCATTCGCACAATTCAAAAAAATGTTGTATATTTGTGCCCGAAAGTCGATGTGTGGTCGCACACAGCCGATTTGAGAGTTAGTAAAATGCAAAAAAGCACAGATTTCGCACATTCCCTATCATATATATAATGTTCGCGTGAGAAGTGCCCTTAAGTACAAACTTAAAAACAATGGCCGAAAAAATCAGAATCAAGGATATTGCCGAGAGAGCCGGCGTATCTGTTGGAACAGTAGACAGAGTTCTACACGACCGCCCTAACGTGTCGAAACCCGCACGAGAGAAGGTGGAGAGAGCCCTCAAGGAAATGAATTACCAGCCAAACATGTATGCTAGTGCTTTGGCTTACAACAAGGAGTACACCTTCTATCTCCTCCTCCCGAAGCACGAGTCTGAGGCTTACTGGGAAGAGATTGAGGAAGGTGCGAGAAAATGTGAAGACCAGCGCCGTGATTTCCATATCAACCTGGAGATCAAGTTCTACGAGCGTTCGAACGAAGCCTCTTTCCGCGAGGTTGCCAACGAGATTCTGGAAGCCAGACCCGAGGGAGTGGTCGTGGTGCCTGCATCGCTTGCCGTGACACGCGAGTTCACCGAGCAGCTGCATCATCTCAGCATTCCATTCATCCTGCTCGACTCCTACATGCCCGACCTGCGTCCGCTTTCCTTCTTCGGACAGGATTCCTTCTGCTCGGGCTACTTTGCTGCCAAGATGCTCTGCATGATTGCCGGCGGCGAGAAAGAAGTGATGCTGATGCGCCAGACCAAGGACGGACAGGTGATGAGTAAGCAGCAGGACAACCGCGAGGTGGGATTCCGCCACTACATGCACGACCATTTCCCGCAGATGCAGATCCATACGCTCGACCTGCCGCTCAACGGCACCCGAAACGAGTTTGTCAAGATGCTGGAGAAATACTTCGCCGAGCATTCCGACACCCACCACTGCATCACCATGACATCGAAGGCGCACATCGTGGGCGACTATCTGCTGAAGTCCAACCGCCGCGACATCCAGATTATGGGTTACGACATGGTAGAGAAGAATGCCAGGTGTCTTCGCGAGGGAAGCATCTCCTTCCTCATCGCCCAGCACGCCTTCATGCAGGGTTATTACTGCGTAGACACTCTCTTCCAGGCCATCGTGCTGAAGAAGAAGGTCAATCCCGTGAACTACATGCCTATTGAGCTGCTGATGAAGGAGAACGTGGATTTCTATCGCAGAACGCAGATCTGATTTTCAGTAAGATGAGAAAAGTCTGCTTTAAATAGAATCTGCATTAAAAATAGAAGTAGAATAACATTCATAATAAACAAAAACAAGACTACAGAATGAAACTATCAAGCTTTATCAAGATTAACCCTGCTGATTCAGTAGTGGTTTGCTTGCGCCCTATGAAGCAGGGCGAAGCTATTGAGGTAGATGGCAAGACCATCACCCTTTTGCAGGATACTCCTGCCGGTCACAAGGTGCTCATCAACGATGCTGCCGAAGGACAGGACATCATCAAGTACGGCTACCCTATCGGTCACGCAAAGAAAGACCTGAAGCAGGGCGAGTGGGTTAACGAGAACAATCTCAAGACCAATCTTGCCGGTACTTTGGAGTACACCTACAATCCGGTGGAGGAAAAGCTGAACATCGCCGATGAGGGCAGAACCTTCAAGGGTTATGTGCGTAAAAACGGCGAAGTGGGTACACGCAACGAGGTTTGGGTAGTCCCTACCGTGGGTTGCGTAAACGGTGTTGCAGAGAAGCTCGTTGAGCTTCTGAAGCAGGAAACAGGCTGCGAGGGTATTGACGCCATCCACGCCTGGCACCATAACTTTGGTTGTTCTCAGCTCTCGGGCGACCACGAGAACACCCGCAAGGTGTTGCGCGACATCTGTCTCCATCCTAACGCTGGTGCCGTGCTCGTTCTCTCATTGGGATGCGAGAACAACCAGCCAGACGATTTCATGGCGATGCTGGGCGATTACGACAAGGACCGCATCAAGCTGCTCGTTACCCAGAAGGTGGAAGGCGATGAGATTGAGGAAGGCATGAAGATTCTCCGCGACCTCTATGCCAAGGCCAAGGGGGATGAGCGCGAGGAGGTTTCCGTAAGCAAGCTCCGCGTGGGATTGAAGTGCGGCGGATCTGACGGATTCAGCGGCATTACCGCCAACCCATTGGTGGGCGAATTCTCTGATTGGCTCGTGGCACAGGGCGGTACAAGCATCCTCACCGAGGTGCCTGAGATGTTCGGTGCTGAGACCATCCTGATGAACCGTTGCGAGAACAAGGAACTCTTCGACAAGACTGTTCACCTGATCAACGACTTCAAGGAGTACTTCCTGAGCCATGGCGAGCCTGTGGGCGAGAATCCTTCTCCGGGCAACAAGGCTGGCGGTATTTCTACTTTGGAGGATAAGGCACTGGGTTGCACCCAGAAGTGCGGTCGTGCTCCGGTGAGCGGCGTATTGCAGTATGGTGAGCGTCTGGAGACAAATGGTTTGAACCTCCTGTCAGCTCCGGGCAACGACCTTGTGGCAGCCACAGCCTTGGCTTCATCAGGTTGCCAGCTCGTGCTCTTCACCACCGGCCGTGGAACCCCATTCGGCACCTTCGTTCCAACCATGAAGATTTCAACCAACAGTAATCTGGCTAAGAACAAGCCAAACTGGATTGACTTCAACGCTGGCGCCCTGGTAGAAGGCACCGACATGAAGGAGTTGGTAAAGCAGTTTACCGATAAGATTATTGCCGTGGCTAGTGGCGAGGAGGCTCGCAACGAGCGCAACGGCTATCGTGAAATTTCCATTTTCAAGAATGGAGTAACATTGTAATTTTCCATCTTCAGAAATGGAGTAACATTGTAAAACATGGAGTGAGAAGTCGGGAACCGGGATTCTGATAGAGTCCTGTTTCCCTGCTTCTCTCTTCTCATTGAATCATTATGAGTAATCAGTCTCATTAGAATAATTATGAGTAACAAGAAAGGTTTGTTGGCATTATCGCCATTAATTTTGTTGATTGTCCTCATCGTGGCTTACACCCTCTATTCGGCGGATGCGAGTCATAAGGACACGAATCTGTCACTCACGGTGGCATTCATGATAGCCAGCATCTATGCGGTGGCCATCTCGGGCGGAATGCCCATCAAGAAGCGAGTAGATACCTACAGTCGCGGAGCTGGCGCCAACAACCTGATGCTCATGCTCTGGATTTACGTATTGGCAGGCGCCTTCGCTGCTTCTGCCAAGGCGATGGGAGCGGTGGACGCTACGGTGAACCTGGCGTTGAGTGCCCTGCCTGCCAGCATGATTTTGCCGGGGCTCTTCCTGGCAGCCTGTTTCATCTCCGTATCCATCGGAACAAGCGTCGGCACAGTGGTGGCTCTTGTTCCGATAGCTGCGGGCCTGGCGCACTCCATGGGGGTGAACGTGGGCATGATGACGGCTATCATCGTGGGCGGCGCCTACTTCGGCGACAACCTCTCGTTCATTTCCGACACCACGGTGGTGGCTACGCAGACCCAGAACTGCAAGATGAGCGATAAGTTCAGGGTCAACTCCCTCATCGTGGTTCCTGCCGCCGTCCTCGTACTCGCCGTCTATGGCGTGATGGGCTTCGGCTTGCAGGCGCCTACCCATATTCCTGAGGTGGAATACATGAAGGTAATACCTTATATAATAGTACTCGTTACGGCCATTGCCGGCATGAACGTGATGGCAGTGCTCACCATGGGCACCATCCTCTGCGGAGTCATCGGCATCGGAAGTCATCTCTTGGGATCCACTTCCTCCTATGACCTCTTCGGCTGGTTCTCGGCGATGGGCAACGGAATCGTGGGCATGGGCGAACTGGTAATCATTGCCATGATGGCGGGCGGAATGCTCGAAATCATCCGCGAGAACGGCGGAATCAACTACATCATCTATAAGATTACCGCCCACGTCAACAGCAAGCGTGGTGCCGAACTCTCCATCGCCGCCCTGGTGTCGATGGTGAACATCTGCACCGCCAACAATACGGTGGCGATTCTCACGGTGGGCAACATCGCCAAGAAGATAGGCGACAAGTTTGGCGTGGACAACCGCAAGGCGGCAAGCATCCTCGATACCTTCTCCTGCACCGTGCAGGGTCTGATTCCTTACGGAGTTCAGATGCTTCTGGCTGCGGGACTCGCCAATCTCAGTCCGATGGACATCCTGCCCTATCTCTACTATCCGATGGCCATCGGCGTAGCGGCACTGCTCTCCATCCTGCTGAGATATCCTAAGAGATACAGTTAATAAAGCTCCAGCCTTAGGCAGATTTCTTTCTGCCTAAGGCTGGAGCCAGAAAGAAACAAGATAAATCAATTCATTTAAAACTTTAATACGATGGACTTCTTACAGAGGAACCTTTTTATCAAGTTGCGTTCCGCCCACTTCGGCATTGAAGAGGAGATGGAACCCATGACTACATTCAAGCAACAGAAGATTGCCCAGATGATGAAGAATCTCAACGATGTTCCTGCGGGCGAAGTACGCATGAACAATGGTTTCCTGAACCGACGACTCGCCAACATCCAGGAAAATGAGCGTCACGCCATCGATACTTCCATCGAGACCCTGCACCTGCTGCGCATCATCGTGTCGAACATCAATGGCATTCTTGCCTACGGCATCAACCTGAGCGGCATCATCGAGATGGGCAACTACCTGCGCACCAAGGGCGACAAGGTGGATTTCGTGAAGCTCGACAAGTGGCTCAGCAAGCTGCGCATCCAGCGCATGGCACAGTTGCAGGGCAGCGTACTCATCCTCTTCTTCGATTTCGAACAGGATGAGATTCCCTACGTGCGCCATGTGGAGCGGGGAGCCTACAAGCTCACCCTGCGATCGCTGTATTACAACGAGCAGGACATGCAGGACATCCACTTCAACGAGACGCAGGCAGGATTCGTGCACGTTACGGGTGGTACCATGCGCAAGAACCTGCACCGCAGCATGAGGTATCTGGAGTATGCTCCCATCGAAACCATCAGCAACTTCTGCAACAACTTCTTCAAGTCGCTCTCCGAGATTGAGGAGTAGAATCATTTCACGAAGATGATTCTTAGAAGAAGATTTCTTTGATGAAGCTTCTTAGAAGATGATTCCCTAGAAGAAGTTTACGATAATATAAAATATTAAAAAAATAAGCCCTTAACGCTACGAATATCGCATGATTTTCGTACCTTTGCACGTATGAAACGAATTTTTATAACAATTATATCGACAATACTCACACTTTGCAGTCACGCCCAGGTGCAATGCGAAGATACCTGTAGCCACGTTCATGGCATTGACATGAGCCATTATCAGGGAAAAGTGTTCTGGGAAACCATCGGCGACAACAGCAAGATGGCTTACGTCTATCTGAAGGCAACTGAAGGAGGAACCAATGTAGACAGCAGATACAAGCAGAATATCGACCTGGCGCATCGGTATGGAATGAAGGTAGGTTCCTACCACTTCTATCGTGCCCGTATTCCCCAGCAAACCCAGTTGGAGAACTTCATGGCTCAATGCCGCCCGGGCGACCAGGATCTGCTCCCGATGATTGATGTGGAAACCAAGAGCGGAATGGAAACGGAAGAATTCTGCGACTCCCTCTTCAAGTTCCTCCATCTCGTGGAGAAAGCCTATAGGCAGAAGCCCCTCATCTACACCGGAGCCAATTTCTACGATAATTACCTGTTGGGCAAACTGGACAGCTACAAGCTGATGATTGCCCAATACTCCAAGCGAGAGCCTGTGCTCAGAGACGGCAGGGATTTCGAAATGTGGCAATACACGGGTAAGGGAAAGCTCAACGGCGTGAACGGATACGTGGATAAGAGCCGATTCATGGGTAGACACAGATTGCGAGAAATCAGATTCAGACACAGATAAAATAAGTAAATCAATAAACATTAAATAAAACTATGGCAATTATAAAATGTCCGGAATGTGGACGTCAAATCAGTGACAAAGCCCCTACATGTCCTAACTGCGGTGTGGAAATCGCAGGAAAGATTATCAAATGCCCTCACTGTGGAGAGATTTATTTCAGCAGTCAGGAAATGTGCCCTAACTGCCATGAAATAGCTTCAGCCGGTTATAGAATTCCTACAACGGTTGCCTCTGGAACTACAGTTAGAACTGAGGCTCCGGCTAGAACAGAGACTCCTATGGATTCAACGGAAACTTCGGCTCCTGCTGGTCCAGCAGCTTCTGTTAATCCTCCGACTCCCCCTACTCCTCCTACCCCTCCTGTTCCTCCGGTAAGACAGACTCCGATGGCAGCAGGAAACGGTGGAAACGGAAATAATGGAAACGGATATGGAAATGGAAAATACGGAAATAATCCAGAGAATGAAGCCCAGCAGAAAGCCAAGAAGAAGAATGCCCGAAGCATTCTGATTATCTCGTTGGTCTTCTCTGTTCTGGTTTGCGGAATCCTGTATTATTTCTACGATAATGCCAACCGCAACAAGGAGGAGGAAGCCTACGAGTATGCAATGCAGAGCAGCGACCCGATGGTGCTGCAGAGTTATCTCGACACCTATAAGGACGCAGAAGAGGCACATCGTGACTCCATCATGGCGCATCTGGAAATGCTCAAGAGCATTGACCAGGACTGGACCAACGCCCTGGTAAGCGGTTCGAAGCAGGCTTTGGAGGATTATCTGCAGAAGTATCCTAACAGTCCGCATAAGCAGGAGGCATGGAACAAGATTGATTCCATCGACTGGAATGTAGCGAAGGCTGCCGACAACGTGCAGGCTTATCAGGCTTATCTCGACGCCCACGCCGACGGAGCACATATCGAGGAGGCTGAGAATGCGATGAAGAAGGCAAAGAGCCGCGACTTGCAGCCAGAAGAGAAGCAGATGGTTAGCGGACTGTTCAGGCAGTTCTTCCAGAGCATCAACTCTCATAATGCCGACGGACTTTCTGCCACGTGCGAAGACATCCTCTCTTCTCTCTTGGGCAAGACTTCTGCCACTAAGGCCGATGTGGTTACCTTTATGGACAAGCTCTATAAGGATAATGTAGCTAATATGAACTGGCACATTAACAATGATTACCAGATTAAGAAGCGCGAGGTGGGAGAAGAAGATTACGAATATCAGGTGCAGTTCTCTGCCGTTCAGAATTTGGACCTCACAGATGGAAGCAAGAAGCAGAACAACTTCAAGATCAATGCCGTGGTTTCACCAGCCGGCAAGGTTTCTTCTTTCAACATGACTCAGGTTACAACAGAATAGTTTATAGTTTACAATTTATAGTTTATAGTTTATAGGTTGTAATGTACAATGAATATAAAAAAGGGGTGTGGCTTTTTACAGTCACACCCCTTTTTTATATCAATTGTCTAAAACGCTCAAAACGTGCTGTTATTGCGCTTCCTTCATCTGTCGCAACAACTCCTTCTGCTTTTCGTTCAAGCCGGTAGGCAACTTCACGTTATAGGTAATCATCAAATCACCGAAGGTGCCGTCGCCCCTGTCGTAACCCTTGCCACGCACACGAACCTTCGTGCCGTTCTGGGTCTCAGGCTTAATCTTCAGCTTAATCTTCGAACCATTGCTCAGCGTGATGATTCCTTCGCCGCCAAGCAAGGCTGTGTACATGTCGATGTTCACGTTCATGTTCATCTCGCCCGTGTTGGTTCGGGCACCCTGGCTGCCGCAGCCGCTGTTGCAGCCGCCAGTTCCGAAATCAGCACCAGCACCATAGCCGGCGTTGGCTCCTCCGCCGAAACCTCCGAAGCCACCAAAGCCGCCGAAACCAGCGCCTTGCTGACCGCCACGGGCACGGCCTCCTCCGAAGAGATTTTCGAAGAAGCTGGAGAATCCGCCTCCGCCATTTCCGAAACTGCTGAAGTCGAAGCCCTCGAAAGGATTTCCTCCGGCTCCGCCAGCACCACCGGCTCCACCACCGAAGCCGCCACCACCGAAGCCACCGGCGTTCTTCCAGTTTTCGCCAAACTGATCGTATTTGGCGCGCTTATCAGGGTCGGAAATCACCTCGTATGCCTCGTTCAGCGCCTGGAACTTAGCCTTCGCCTTCGGGTCATTCGGATGCAAATCCGGATGGAATTGTTTTGCACGTTTACGATATGCTGCCCTCACATCCTTCTGGGGGATGTTCTTGTCAACACCGAGAATCTTGTAATAATCTACAAATGCCATATTATAAAACCTCCTATTTTTATGTTTTTAATAAGAATCCAACAAAAAGTATGCCGTAATTGGCAACTTTTTTGTAATTTTGCACATGAATTTAAATAATAAATGAAAAATAATATGAAACAACTGTTCGCAGCGCTCCTCATGGCGCTCACCTTTAATTCGCAGGCAATGGCACAACAGCGTACCGTAAAACTGAGAGTGGTTCAGACGAGTGATGTTCATGGAGCTTTCTTTCCATACGACTTCATCACCCGCAAGCCCAAGGCTGGAACCCTGGCGCGCGTCTCCTCTTACGTCAACGGGTTGCGCAAAACCTACAAGGACAACGTCATCCTCCTGGAGAACGGCGACATCCTGCAGGGTCAGCCAACCTGCTACTATTATAATTATGTGAACACCCAGGCACGCAATGTGGCTGCCGACGTAGTCAACTATATGAAGTATGACGCCCAGGCGTTCGGAAACCACGATGTGGAAACGGGTCATGCCGTGTATGATAAATGGATTAAGGAACTGAACTGTCCGGTGCTCGGTGCCAACATCATCGACACCAAGACCGGCCAGCCCTACGTGAAGCCTTACATCATCCTGAACCGTGAGGGCGTGAAGATTGCCGTGCTCGGAATGCTGACACCAGCCATTCCCAACTGGCTGACAGAAAACCTCTGGAGCGGACTTAAGTTTGAAAACATGGTAACCTGTGCCCGTAAATGGATGAAGCACATCCAGGAAACGGAGAAGCCAGACATGGTGATTGGCGTTTTCCACAGCGGTAAGGACGGTGGTATTGTCACCCCGGAATACGAGGAGGATGCCTCCCTGCGTGTAGCAAAGGAAGTGCCAGGTTTCGACATGGTGCTCTTCGGCCACGACCACACCCGCTGCAACGAGACCATCACCAACGTGGAAGGCAAGCCAGTGGTCTGTCTCGCCCCTGCCAACAACGCCCTCAACGTGGCTGACGCCGAGGTAACGCTCACCTTAAATAAAAAGAAGGTGAATGGCAAGAAGCAGTATGTGGTGACTGACAAGAAGGTGACGGGCTCCCTGCCCGATGTGACAAAATGTCCTATCGACGAAGACTTCATGAAGGCGTTCGAGCCTCAGATAGCCGAAATCAACCAGTTTGTGGGCAAGCAGATCGGCACATTCAAGAACACTATCCACAGCCGCGAGTCGTTCTTCGGCAGTTGCGCATTCAATGATTTCATCCTCAACCTGCAGCTCGACATCACCAAGGCCGACATCGCCTTCAACGCCCCATTGCAGTTCAACGCCACCATCCAGGCGGGTCCTATCTGCGTAGGCGACATGTTCAACCTCTATAAATATGAGAACCAGCTCTACGTGATGCGCCTCACCGGCGAGGAAATCCGCAAGCATCTGGAGATGAGCTACGACCTCTGGGTGAACACGATGAAGAGTCCCGACGACCATCTCCTCCTGCTCGACACCCACACCAAGGGCGACCAGCAGCGCCTGGGCTTCAAGAACCTCTCGTTCAATTTCGACAGTGCTGCCGGCATTGATTACGAGGTGGATGTTACGAAGCCAGACGGCGAGAAGGTGAAGATTCTGCGCATGAGCAACGGCGAACCTTTCGATGAGAAGAAATGGTACAAAGTGGCAGTAAACAGCTATCGAGGCAATGGCGGAGGCGAGCTTCTTACCCATGGTGCAGGCATTCCGAAGGACAGTCTGGAGAGCCGCATCATCTACCGCAGCGAGCGCGACCAGCGTTACTATCTGATGGAGGCGATAGAGAAGATGGGAACCGTAGAGGCAAAGGCCAACAACAACTGGAAGTTCGTGCCGGAAGCATGGACCAAGCCTGCTGCCCAGCGCGACTATGACTTGCTTTTCGGAAAGAAAAAATAAGATATTATGAAGTATTGGTTTATATTTTGCAAGACAGATATCTTGCTTGAGAAGAGAGAAGACGGAACCTATACGATTCCATGTAGCGAGGAGAGTCCGATAGAGCTCAAGCCCTGGACTCACGTCCTCAACATCACCCCGATGAGCGACGGCACGGAGGTGAAAACCTTCACCATTCCAGAGCCGGTGACCGACCATCCGAAATACGAGATGTGCGGTCTGCGCCCCAGCTTCTACAAGCTCACCCCCGAGCTTTACCAGAAGGCAGGAAAGTGCCAGGAGCTGAACTATTGGGATATGAACACGAAGTTCTGCGGCGTTTGCGGCGCTCCGATGAAGATGGATACAGACATCAGCAAGAAGTGCACCGAATGCGGCAAGACAGTGTGGCCATCCCTAGCCACAGCCATCATCGTGCTCATCAGGAAGGGCGACCAGGTGCTCCTGGTTCATGCCCGCAATTTCAAGGGCAATTTCGATTCGCTCGTGGCTGGTTTCGTAGAGACCGGCGAGAGCCTGGAAGAAGCCGTTCATCGCGAAGTAATGGAGGAAACCGGATTGACTATCAAGAACTTGAAGTATTTCAGTTCCCAGCCATGGCCTTATCCTAGCGGACTGATGGTAGGCTTCACTGCCGAGTACGTGGATGGCGAGATTCATCTTCAGAAAGAAGAACTCTCCCGTGGCAAATGGTTCAGCAAGGATGCTCTGCCGATTCTCCCCGAGAAACTTTCCATCGCCCGCAGATTGATTGACGCCTGGCTGGAGGATAAGATTTAACGAGGATTAAAAGCGTTGAATGAAAAACGTTAAAAGAGAAACGTTGAAAGAAAAGCGTTGAAAGAGAAATGATGAAAGAAAAACTTTGGAATGCGAATTACATCAAGGTGATGACCACCAACTTCCTGCTCTACTTCGCCTTCTACCTCCTCACCCCACTCCTCCCGCTCTATCTGAGCGAGACTTTCGGGGCAACGAAGGATGTGATAGGCATTGTTCTGAGCGGATATACGGTGGCGGCGCTCATCATCCGTCCGTTCAGCGGATATGTGGTGGATAGCTTTTCGCGCAAGAAGGTGCTGATGGTCTGTCTGTCAGCCTTCGCCATCTTCTTTGCAGGCTACATCGCCGCCGGCACCATCCTGATGTTCGCCATCTGCCGCACCCTGCATGGCGGTCCCTTCGGAGCCGTCACCGTGGCCAACAGCACCTGTGCCATCGACGTACTGCCAGCCAGCCGCCGCAACGAAGGCATCGGTCTCTATGGCTTGAGCAACAACTTTGCCATGGCGATAGCCCCATCCATCGGCATCTATCTTCACAACATCGTGGGCAGTTACATGGTGCTGTTCTGGATAGCCTTCGTGGTGGCAATAGCCTCCGTGGTGATTGCCGGAACCATCAAACTCCCGGAGAAAGAGATTGTCAAGAACAAGGAGAAACTTTCTCTGGACAGGTTCTTCCTCACCCGAGCCTGGCTGCTCGCCATCAACATCTGCATGTTCGGATTCTGCTGGGGCGTGCTGAGCAACTACCTCGCCATCTATAGCAAGGAAGAACTGGGCATTACGGGAGGCACGGGCACCTATTTCGCCATCCTCTCGATGGGACTCTTCATGAGCCGCCTACAGGGCAGGAAGGCACTGAGCCAGGGCAAGCTGACGCAGAATGCAGCCGAGGGAATGCTGATTTCGCTGGTGGGATTCACCATCTTCGTTGCCGTGAAGCACCCGATAGCCTACTATCTTTCGGCAGCACTGATAGGATTGGGCAACGGCCATCTCTACCCTGCCTTCCTGAATATGTTTATAAATGTGGCGCGCCACGACCAGCGAGGCACGGCGAATAGCAGCATTCTTACGGGCTGGGACTTGGGCTTCGGAATCGGTTGTCTGCTGGGTGGAATTGTTGCCGAGCATTTCGGCTACAGTGGAGCCTTCTGGATGGTAGCCATAGAGAATGCCGCCGCCGTGGTACTCTTCTTTGCTGCATCCAGGACATTTTTTGAAAAAAGAAGACGAAAGGAATAGAAGCCTTCCGTCAGCATAAAACCCGTCTTAAGGCAAAATATATTTTCCCTTAAGGCTAAAAATATTTATCCTTAAGGCTAGGAATATTTTCCCTTAAGGGTAAATATACTTCCCCATTTTGGCAGGTAAGCCAATGGTTACCAACAAGAAAGAGCATTCGTGAGGAAATCTTTAAAAAATCCTCTCGAATGCTCTTGTTGTTTCTCTGCGATTCATTTCTGCGAATCACTTTCTTGAAGATTCACTCTTGGCGAATCTTTCCTTCAATTCATTTCAGAATTTAGAATGGGAGATCGTCAGCGCTACCTCCCTGTGCAGGAGCAGCTGGCTGAGAAGCAGGGAATGGAGCTGTAGCACCTGCTGCTGGCGCAGCTGCAGGTGCGGCACCCATTGGCGCAGCACCCATAGGAGGGAATGCGGCAGCACCTGGCTGCATACCGCCCATGGCACCAGCTACGGCGTTAGGGTCGATGCGCTGAACATTCCATGCACGAACGCTGTTGAACCAGCGGCCCTGATACTCGTGAGCATCGATATCGAATGAAACCAGAAGCTCCTCGCCACTCTGGATGTTAAACTGTGCAAGACGATCAGCTCCGAACACATCGAAGCAAAGCTTCTTAGGATACTGCTCATGAGTCTCGATAACGAACGACTGAGCCTTCCACTCACCTCTTGCAGAAACGCCGCTTCTTTCAGGCAAAACGGCAATCACCTTTCCTTGTAATTCCATATAATTAATTTATTAAATGTTGTCTGTTCTATCATTGCAAAAACGATGGGCACGTCTTCATCTTGCCCCCTCGGTAAAGCACAAAATAGAGTGATTCTTTTATCAAGTTTTTCTTTCTGACTGCGAAATTACTAAAAATAGTTCTAAAACCGAAACATTTCTTCGATTATTTTTGTCTATCCCCGATATTTTTTGTATTTTTGTACTCATAATTGCGAAAGGGCACCCAAACTGGGGCGTGCGCAAATTAAAATAAGGAAAATAAATAATAATAAAAATAACGACTCATGAGATTTACAGTATCAAGTTCAGCATTGAGCAGCAAGCTCAACATGCTTGTGAAGGTGATTGGCAGCAAAAACTCGTTGCCTATCCTCGAGAATTTCCTGTTCCAGATTGAAAACGGTGAACTGAACATCACCGCCAGCGACAGTGACAACATCATCAAGAGTACTATCGCCCTGACCGAGTGCGAAGGCGAAGGTGAATTCTGCGTGCCTACACGCGTAGTCATCGATGCCCTCAAGGAACTCCCAGAGCAGCCTCTCAGCTTCGAGGTCGATAACAGCTCCGACGCTTACGCCATGAAGATTGTATATCAGAATGGTCTTTATAACTTCACCGGTATCAATGCCGAGGACTACCCACGCTCTCAGCCTATGGGCGAGGGATGCACCGTCATCACCCTCCCTACCGAGATTCTGATTGACAACATCTCACGATCTCTCTTCGCTACAGCGGCAGACGAGTTGCGCCCAGTGATGAACGGCATCTATTTCGACCTGACTCCAGAGGCACTTGCCATTGTTTCAAGCGACGGTCACAAACTGGTAAGAAGCAAGAACTTCACCATCAAGAGTGAGACTCCTGCCAATTTCAACTTGCCAAAGAAGCCAGCCACCCTGCTCAAGAACATCCTGAGCAAGGAAGATGAGGCTACCATCAAGTTTGATGAGCGCAGCGCAGAAATCCAGTTCAGCGACGGCGTGCTGAGATGCAGACTCATCGACGGCCGCTACCCTAACTACAACTCTGTGATTCCAACCAACAACCCCGCAAAGATCACCGTAGACCGCAAGGCCCTGCAGAGCGCATTGCGCCGCGTGCTGCCTTTCGCCAGCGAGAGCAGCCAGCTCATCCGTTTCCACATCGAGAACGGCCGCTTCGAGGTTTCTTCCGAGGATATCGACTTCAGCACTTCTGCCAAGGAAGTTCTGGCTTGCGAATACTCAGGTTCAACCATCAACATCGGTTTCAAGGGAAGCAGCCTGATGGAAATCCTGGGTAATCTTACCAGCGAGCAGGTCATCTTCCAGCTTGCCGACCCAAGTCGCGCCGGAATCGTGATCCCGTCAGAGCAGCCAGAGAACGAAGACGTTCTGATGCTCATCATGCCTATGCTCCTTAACGACTAAGGAGCCATAGGCTCTTTTACGTTCTGCCAGGCAAAAGGCAGGAAAATAATCAAGAACCAAAAATAAAAGAAATGAAATTAAATTTAACGAAGCCCCTCATCGTCTTCGACCTGGAGACCACGGGACTTGACATGGTAAAGGATAGAATCATTCAGATTTCATATATTAAGGTGAACCCGGATGGAACAGAGATTCGCAAGAATCTGTTTGTAAACCCGGAAAAGCAGATTCCTGAAGAGGTGGTTGCACTCACCGGAATCACCAACGAAGACGTGAAGGATGCGCCAACCTTCAAGCAGTTGGCTGCCACCCTGAGCCAGGAGTTCACCGGCTGTGATTTCGCCGGCTACAACTCCAACCACTTCGATGTTCCGATGCTCGCCGAGGAATTCCTGCGTGCCGGAATCGACTTCGATTTCTCCAAGTGCCGTCTCATCGACGCCCAGACCATCTTCATGAAGATGGAGCGCCGCAACCTTGCCGCAGCCTACAAGTTCTACTGCGGCAGAAAGATGGAGGAGGATTTCGAGGCCCACCGTGCCGACCAGGATACCGAAGCCACCTATCGCGTGCTGATGGGCGAGCTCGACCGCTATGCTCCTGGTGTTCAGGAGGAAGCAGACCGCGTGCTCAACAACAACATGGACGAGCTTGCCGAGTTCTCAAAGCACAACGACAATGTTGACTTTGCAGGCCGCATCGTATGGCAGGAGCTGAAGGATGCCCAGGGCAACGTGATTCTCAATGAGAAGGGCGAACCGCAGAAGCACGAAGTGTTCAACTTCGGCAAGTACAAAGGCTGGGATGTTGCAGAGGTTCTCACCAAGGACCCGGGCTACTTCACCTGGATTTTGGGCAGCGAGTTCACCAACAATACCAAGCAGGTACTCACCCGCATCCGTCTGCGCGAGTATAACAAGAGAATGGGAAAATAATTATGCTGAAAGGAAAGAAAATCGTATTGGGCATTACGGGCTCCATTGCAGCCTATAAATCATGCCTCATCATACGCGGACTGATTAAGCGAGGTGCCGAGGTGCAGGTGGTCATCACCCCTGCGGGCAAGGAGTTCATCACCCCTATCACCCTCTCGGCACTCACCCACAAGCCCGTGGTGAGCGAGTTCTTCTCGCAGCGCGACGGCACCTGGAATTCGCACGTTGACCTCGGTCTCTGGGCGGATGCCATGCTCATCGCGCCCTGCACCGCCTCTACCATGGGCAAGATGGCACACGGCATTGCCGACAACATGCTCATCACCACCTATCTCTCCATGAAGGCTCCCGTCTTCATCGCTCCAGCCATGGATCTCGACATGTACAAGCATCCGTCTACCCAGGCAAACATGAAGACACTCATCAGCTACGGCAACCATATCATCGAGCCGGAAGTGGGATTCCTCGCCAGCGGACTCGAAGGCAAGGGACGCATGGAGGAACCCGATGTCATCGTGGATTATCTAGACAGATATTTCAAGATGGAAGATTCTGAGAAAGAAGCCAATGCTGAAGCTGAAGTGAAGACTGATACTGAAGTGAAGACTGATGCAGAAGTGAAGGCTGAGGCTTCGCTCGATTTATCCGGCAAGAAAGTGATGATCACGGCAGGACCTACCTACGAGAAGATAGACCCCGTTCGCTTCATCGGCAACTATTCGTCGGGAAAGATGGGATTCGCACTCGCCGAAGAATGTCTGCGCCGTGGTGCTGACGTCACCCTCATTGCCGGTCCGGTAGCCCTCAGCTGCAGTCCCGCCATCCACCGCATCAACGTGGAGAGCTGCGAGGAAATGTATCAGGCTTCAACCCAGGCGTTCGGGCAAACCGATGCTGCCATCCTCTGTGCCGCCGTTGCCGACTTCAAGCCGAGCACCGTGGCCGACAAGAAAATCAAGCGCGAGAAGGATGACCTGGAACTCACCCTGGTGCCTACCCACGACATTGCGGCAGCTCTGGGAGGGATGAAACAAAAACATCAGCGAATCGTAGCTTTCGCCCTGGAAACCAACGACGAAGAGAACAATGCACAGAAGAAGAGAGTGAAGAAAAACGCCGACTTCATCGTGCTCAACTCTACCCGCAACCCGGGCACTACCTTCCGCACCGACGACAACCAGATTACCATCATCTCGGAAAAAGGAAAGAAAGAATATGAAAAGAAACCGAAGACTGAAGTGGCTCGCGACATCATTGATGAGCTGGCTCGTCTGCTGTAATCCTGCACCCCTCGTGGCGCAGGAACTGCAGGCAAAGATTACCATCAACCATGCCCAGATCTCGGGCACGGAGAAAAGCGTGTTTGACAATCTGCAACAAACCCTGGAGCAGTTTGTCAACGACCGCCAATGGACTCATCTTCAGTTTCAGAAGAACGAGCGCATCGTGTGCAACTTCAACCTGCAGGTAACCAAGTATGATAAAGACCAGGGCATCTTTACCTGCAAGGCTACCATCCAGGCCAACCGCCCGGTGTATAATTCGGCCTACACCTCCACCTTATATAATAATGTGGATGAAAACTTCACGTTCAAGTTTGCCGAATTCGACCAGCTGGAGTTCAACGAGGAGCAGATAGACAACCAGCTTACTGCCCTCTTCGCCTACTATGCGTATCTTCTCATCGGTTTAGACCTCGACAGTTTTTCACCCAAGGGTGGCGAGGACGTACTGCAGCGTTGCATGAATCTCACCAACAATGCACAGAACCTCGACTACCCGGGCTGGAAGGCTTTCGCCAACGACCGCAACCGCTTCGCCATCATCAACGACTATCTTGACGGCTCGATGGAACCCTTCCGCCAGTTGCAGTACGACTACTACCGCAAGGGACTCGACGAGATGGCGAACAATGTAGAGCGAGGCAGAACCGAGATAACCACAGCCCTGGAAACAGGACTGAAGAAAGCCAAAGAGAACCGCCCGCTCAGCATGTTGCCACAAATCTGGACGGATTACAAGAAGGATGAACTTGCCAACATCTACAAGGGCAAGGGCACCCAGAAGGAGAAGGAAGCCGTGTTCGAAATCCTCACCTCCATCAATCCGTCGCAAAACAAATATTGGGACCAGATAAAGGAATAATATAACCAATTATGCTCAAGCAATTATATATCAAGAACTTCACACTCATCGACGAGCTGAACATAGCACTCTATCCGGGCTTCTCCGTCATCACCGGAGAAACGGGAGCCGGAAAGAGTATCATCCTCGGCGCCATCGGTCTGCTCCTGGGTAACAGAGCCGATACCAAGGCCATCAAGGCAGGCAGAGACCGCTGCGTGATAGAAGCCCATTTCGACCTTTCGAGATACGGAATGCAGGCGTTCTTCGATGACAACGACATCGACTACGATGGCAACGACACCATCATCAGAAGAGAGTTGACGGCGGCAGGCAAAAGCCGTGCCTTCATCAACGATACTCCTGTGCCCCTCACCCGGATGAGAGAGTTGGGCGAACAGCTCGTAGACATCCATTCGCAGCACCAGAACCTGCTGCTGCAGAAGGAAGACTTCCAGCTGAACGTGGTGGATATCATCGCCCAGGACAACAAGCAACTCGCTGCCTATCAGAAGGATTACAAGGCCTACCATCAAGCAAAGGTTCAACTGGAAAATCTGAAGGAAGAGATTCTCAAAAACCGCGAGAACGAGGAGTTCATGCGATTCCAGCTGAAGGAACTGGAAGATGCACAGCTGAAGGAAGGAGAACTTGAGCAGCTGGAACAGGAAGCCGAAACCCTCAGCCACAGCGAGGACATCAAGACCGCCCTCTACGAGGCAGACAACGCCCTGAGCGGCGACGACAACAGCATACTCGACAAACTGAAGACCGCTACAGACCAACTGGAAAATATTCGTGAGGTGTATCCGAGCATGGCTGAAATCTCCGACCGCATGCAGAGCAGTTATATCGAACTGAAAGACATCGCCCAGGAAATCAGCCACAGCGTGGATAGTGTTGACTTCGACCCCAACCGTCTGGAAACCATCAACACCCGCCTCGACCAGCTCTACACCCTGCAGCAGAAATTCCGTGTAGATTCGGTGGCAGACCTCATTGTCACCCGCGACCATATTGCCGGCCAACTCTCCAGCATCGATGGTGGCGACGAGCAGGTGGAAGCCCTGGAGAAGCAGGTAGCCATCCTGCTCGAAAAAGCCCGGAAGCAAGCCGCCCTGCTCACCGCCGTGCGCCAGAAATCGGCAAAGACGATAGAGGCAGAGATGAAGCAGCGCCTGGTTCCGCTGGGCATTCCGAACGTAAGATTCGAGATTGCCTTCGCCGACAAGGGATTGAGCAGCAACGGCACCGACAAGGTAAGCTTCCTCTTCAGTGCCAACAAGAGCACGCCGCTGCAGCCTGTAACCCAGGTAGCATCGGGTGGAGAAATCGCCCGCGTCATGCTCTCGCTCAAGGCAATGATCAGCGGCGCCGTGAAGTTGCCAACCATCATCTTCGACGAAATCGATACGGGCGTGAGCGGCAAGATAGCCGAAAAGATGGCAGACATCATGGCAGAGATGGGTCACCTGGAACGACAGGTCATCTCCATCACCCACCTGCCGCAGATAGCAGCCAAGGGAAGCCATCACTACAAGGTGCTGAAGGAGGAAACCGAACAGGGCACCATCTCGCAGATGAAGGAACTCAACAGCGAGCAGCGCGTGGAGGAAATCGCCCAGATGCTCAGCGGCAGCGACATTACGCAGGCGGCACTCGCCAATGCCAGGGAACTGCTGAGGTCCAACCGCCCATAAAAACGACTGTTTTTGAAATATGAAGAAAATATATATGATTATGTTGGGACTGATGCTGGGTGCATCGTCCCTCTTCGCTCAACCGGGAGCTGTGCAGAAATCAGCCAAGAGCGTATTTACTCTCACCACCTTCAACAAGGATGGAAACATCATTTCATCCACGCAGGGTGTATTTATTGACAACAAGGGAACTGCCATCAGTACCTTCAAGCCATTCATCGGAGCCGTCAAGGCGAGCATCGTAGATGCTTCGGGCAAGTCGATGGAGGTAGACGCCCTCCTCGGAGCCGACGAGCTTTACGATGTGGCAAAGTTCAGAGTGGTGGGCAACACCCCTGCGGCACGCATCGCAGCCAAGGAATCGGAGGCGGGCAGCAAGGTGTGGCTCGTTCCCTATTCCATCAAGAAGTCACCATTCCAACAGGAGGAGATTTCAAGCGTAGAGAAGTTCAAGACCACCTACAATTACTACATCTTCTCCATCACCGTGCCCGATAATGCCGTGGGTTGTCCTTTCGTCAACAAAGACGGTCAGGTAATCGGAATCATGCATAGCAACGGTCAGGTTACAGCCATCGACGCCAACTATGCCAAGGAGCTGAAGGTAACGGGACTTTCCACCCTCGATGCAGCGCTTCGCCAGACGGGCATCCGCACCGCCCTGCCTGATGTGGAGCAGGACGCCATCACCATGATGACGCTCAACAAGGCGCAGCTGAGCCGTGAAGCCTACACCAAGTATGCAGACGAGTTCCTTGCCAGTTTCCCAACCTCCGCCTTCGGATACAAGGAGAAGAGTACGATTTTGGTAGAGCAGAACGAGTTTGATGAGGCAGCTAAACTGATGGAAGAAGGCATTAAAAAGGCGAACGCCAAGGATGAGGCTCACTCCAACTATTCAGATCTGATTTATCAGAAACTGGTTTATAAGGGTGATTCTGCGTTCAAGGCGTGGACTTACGACAAGGCGATTGAGGAGGCGCAGAAGGCTTATGCCATCAAGGCGAACCCAGTGTATAAGCATCAGGAAGCCCGCATCTGGTTTACCAAGGGTGACTTCCAGAAGGCATACGATATGTTCATGGATTTAACCAAGACGGACATCCGCAGCGGCGAACTCTATCTGGAGGCTGCTCAGTCGAAGACTCGTCTGAAGGTGCCTGCATCAGAAATCAGGGTGCTTCTGGACAGTGCCATCGTAGCATCAAAGAATGCGGGAGTATTGGCAGGAAATTACTATCTGGCTCGTGGTCAGTTCCTGGACGAGCAGGGCGAATATCGCAGTGCTTTGGCTGATTACAACCAGTATGATTCCATAGCCCGCCCCATGAATCCGGAGTTTTTCTACACTCGCTACAAGTGTGAGACTCGATTGCGTATGTGGCAGCCGGCGCTCATCGACATAGCCCGTGCCTGCTATCTTTCGCCAAAGGAGCCTACGTATTTTGCCGAGTGGGCAAGTCTGGATTTGCGTGTCAAGAGATTTGAGGAGGGTGTCAGTGCTGCCAAGCAGTGCATAGCCCTGGCTCCGGAATACGCCGACGGCTATCTTCTCCTCGGTTTGCTTCAGATAGAATTGAAGCAGAAGGACGAGGCATTGAAGAACCTGGCAAAGGCAAAGGAGCTGGGTGATGCTCGTGCAGAAGGATATATTAAGAAGTATAGTCGATAAAGTAAACACTTTAAAGAGGAAAAAATATAAACGAAAAAAAGGGTGTGTCATAAGCCACATCCCATACGCCCTGAAAGGGCAGAAGCTCCTAGCCCAGGGCAGCGCCCTGGGTTTTAGAACAAATACAAAAAAGTCGCCCTGAAAGGGCAAAAGCTTTGATATTGAAAGCTTTTGCCCTTTCAGGGCGACTTTACTTTTTGCCAACATTACCCAGGGCGATGCCCTGGGCTAGGAGCTTCTGCCCTTTCAGGGCGTGCTGCTTTTGGAGCTTTTGGGCTTTCAGGGCGTGCAGCTTCTGGAGCTTTTGGGCTTTCAGCCAGACCTCGGCTGCCATTATCTAGGCTTATGACACACCCTCATAAACTCGCTCTTATGGCGTTCTTGACTTCTTTTTCAATTCCAGTTTCGGAATCTTGACTTTCTGGCCGGCTTTCAGTTTGCCGGAACCATTGAGAGCCTCAACGTAACACTCCATGCCCGGACCGAAATAACGCTTACTGATGGCTTCTATGGTCTGACCTTCTCGGGCTGTAACCACCTCAGCTACACCCACAATGCGATAGGCACCCGTGCGGACACGAGCATCCTGATCGTATTTGGCAGATGCATGGGCGGCAGCTTTTTCGGCTTGCAGCTTCTTAGCCTCAGCAGCTTTCTTTGCCTCTGCCAACTTCTTGGCATCAGCCCGCTTATTCAATTCAGCCTGCTTTTTAGCCTCAGCATCTTTCTGCTGCTTAGCGGCAAGAAGAGAATCCTTCTTATCAGCCTGCTTGCCATCAGCCTCAGCCATTTTCACGGCTTCGCTAGCCTGCGCCATTCTGATGCTATCTTCTATCGCCTTCTTTCTCATGATTTCTTCCTGCGAAAGAGGAGCCGGAGTTGGTTTAGCAGCCTTGTTGCCCTGATGGAAGTTGTCCAGTTGCAATGCGAGATGGTCGCGTTGCGCTGCCATCTTACCATAATTAAAGGCAAACCAACCGATGCCGCTAATCAAGGCTACGATGATGAAGCAGGCAACTATTACCAGATAACGAGGAATCACTACACCCTTTTTGGTAGATTCAAAAGTATCGTAAGGCTCTGAGTCTTCGGATGTTTTTGAATCGGATACACAAGCTGATTCAACTACAGGTTCTGAATCTGGAGCTGATATTTGCTCAGGCTCAGGTGTTGGCTCAGGTTCAGGTGTAGATTCAGGCTCAAGTGTAGACTCAGGCTCAGGTGTTGGCTCATCCTCATCCTTCATTTCCTTAACCGACTTTTCTACGATAGTTTCTGTTATGATTTCAGGAGAAGCATCATATTGAGGTTCAGATTCGCCTATTACAACGACCTTATCGCTCACGGATGGAGCTTCTGATTCATCCAGGAAATCAATCACATCTGACGTTTCAGAAGTGTCTGATATTTCAGAAGTATCTGAAGTTTTAGAAGTATCAGAGATTTCAGAAATACCAGTTGCTTCTGAAGTTTCCTCTGATGTTTCAGAACCATCCAATGGTTCAGGAATCTCCTCAGCCTCATCCATCTGCTGATTCTCAGCCAGCTGTTCTTCTGCCTCAAACTTCCTGTCTATTTCATCAAACTCTACCCCGTCGTTCACCACCACCGTCTCAAACTGTGCAAACGGCTTGTTGATGATTTCCTTGAGAATCGTATCCGGGGTAAAGGAGATCTTATCTCTTCCCTCAATGACGATACGCTCGCCCGTGTTGACATCCACGCTCTCCCGATCCTTCACCGAAGTAACCTTGAAGGTTCCAAGCCATTTCATCTTTACCTGCTTGTCAGCCTGGAGCCCTTCATTGACTACATCAAACATCTTTCTGATGAACAACTCGGCATCCTGCTGACTGATACCCGTTTTCTCAGCCAGCTTCTGTGCCAATACAGTCAAACTGTTCTTACTCATAAGCTTCTCCTCCATTCTTTAGCTTCTCCTTGACGGCAGCAACAGGACGAAAGCCGAGCACCAGTTTAGGCGGAACCAGCTGTCGCTTCCTGGTGGTAGGATTCACCACCACGCGCTCTAGGCGCTTCTTCACCTCGAACGTACCAAAGTTGGGGATGGAGACCATTTCCCCTTCCTCAAATTCAGCAATCATGGCATCTATCACCTTGCGCACCATCTTCTGGGTGTCGTCTTGCGAATAACCCGTCTGCTGAGCCAGTTCTACTATATAGTCCTTATTGTTCATCTTCTGATTCTTTAATTATAATTCTATCTCACTACTTCGCCATACAGGTCGAACTCCTCGCTGCTGGTCATCTTTACCTTGTAGAAACTGCCCACACGCAAGCGCTGGCCTGCTGCCTTGATAAGCACCTCTGGGTCAACCTCCGGCGAACAGAACTCCGTTCTGCCGATATAGTAATCTCCTTCCTTGCGGTCGATAACCACCGGCATCGTGAGTCCCACCTTGCCTGCCTCAATCTCGGCACTGATGTCCTGCTGCAGAATCATCAGTTCGTCAAGACGGCGCTGCTTCACATCGGCAGGAACATCATCCTCGTAGTTCTTGGCACTGTAGGTTCCCTCCTCCTCAGAATAGGCGAAGGCACCCATGCGCTCGAAACGCTGTTCACGCACGAAGTCGAGCAACTCGTGGAAATCCTCCTCGGTCTCGCCTGGGAAACCTACCATCAGCGTGGTGCGGATATGGATGCCCGGTACGCGGTTGCGGATGATGGTGAGCAGGTCGAGCGTCTCCTGCTTGGTTACGTGGCGATGCATGCGAGTGAGCATGTGGTCGCTGATGTGCTGCAGGGCGATGTCGAGATACTTGCATACGTTTGGCTTCTCGCGCATCACATCGAGCAGATCGAGCGGGAACTGGTTTGGATAAGCGTAATGCAGACGAATCCACTTAACGCCAGGGATGTCTGCCATCTCGCTGATGAGTTCGGTGATATGATGCTTGCCATCGATATCCATGCCGTAGTAGGTAAGTTCCTGAGCGATGATCTGGAACTCCTTCACGCCGTCGGCTACCAGTTCGCGCACCTCGTTGAGGATATCTTCCTTAGGACGGGAGACGTGCTTGCCCGTGATGAGCGGAATGGCGCAATAGGCGCAGCGGCGGTCGCAGCCCTCTGAAATCTTGATGTATGCATAGTGGTGAGGGGTGGTAAGATGGCGGCGCTCGTTGCAGGCAGGCACTTCAGCCTTACCCAGCTCCTTGAGCAGTTCCTTGTAGTTGAACTTGCCGTAGAACTTATCCACCTCAGGCATCTCAGCCTCCAATTCCTTCTGATAACGCTGCGAGAGGCAGCCCATCACATAGAGTTTGTTCAGGCGTCCCTCTTCCTTAGCCTGGATAAATTCGAGGATGGTGTCAATGCTTTCCTGCTTGGCATCCTCGATGAAGCCGCATGTGTTGATGACGGCTATCTCGCCCTGAGGGCGCTTTGAATCGTGTACACAATGGTAGCCGTTCGCCTCAAACTGCTTCATCAACAGCTCGCTGTCGACCAGGTTTTTGGAACAGCCCAAAGTTATGATATCTATCTGGTTCTTTTTCATTCACCTATACCTTATTATATATACTAATCTGATTCCCGTTTCTTTTCACATAAATTGCATTCGAAATCTACTTTGATTTCTTGAACAGGGAATCCACGAATTCCTTCTTGTTGAAGAGCTGCATGTCTTCCATTCCCTCACCCAATCCGATGTATTTCACCGGCACCTTGAGCTGGTCGGAGATTCCGATGACCACGCCGCCCTTGGCTGTGCCGTCGAGCTTGGTGATGGCAAGAGAAGTGATATTGGTAACGGCAGCAAACTGCTTGGCCTGCTCGAAGGCGTTCTGACCCGTACTGCCATCCAATACGAGCATCACCTCGTCTGGCGCCTCAGGCATCACCTTCTTCATCACCTCCTTAATCTTCTTCAGCTCGTTCATCAGGTTCACCTTGTTATGCAATCTTCCTGCAGTATCGATGAGCACCACGTCGGCACCATTTGCCTTGGCACTCTGCAGGGTGTCGAAAGCCACGCTTGCAGGGTCGGAACCCATCTGCTGCTTCACCACCGGTACACCCACGCGGTCGCCCCAGATGGAAATCTGCTCCACGGCTGCGGCACGGAAGGTATCGGCAGCACCCAGATAAACCTTCTTGCCAGCCTTCTTAAACTGGTAGGCAAGCTTACCGATGGTAGTAGTCTTGCCTACTCCATTAACACCCACCACCAGGATAACGTATGGCTTGTGGTCGGAAGGCAAGTCCCAATTCTCATTGTCATCGCTATGGTTCTCTTCCAGGAGACTGGCGATTTCCTCTCTTAAGATTCTGTCGAGCTCTGAGGTAGAAACATACTTGTCGCGAGCCACGCGCTCCTCGATGCGATGAATGATCTTCACCGTAGTCTCTACGCCCACATCCGATGTGATGAGCACCTCTTCGAGGTCGTCGAGCACATCGTCATCTACGGTTGACTTACCAGCCACCGCACGAGCTAATTTGCTAAACACACTCTCCTTGGTTTTTTCAAGTCCTTTATCGAGAGTTTCTTTCTTTTTGTTGCTGAATAATCCGAATAATCCCATAATTATAGCTATATTTTTTGCAAAGATACAAAAAAAAACGAAAGCATCGGTACATTTTTTGGAAAAAACACCAAAAAAAGCACCGATGCATGCTATTTATTCCTTAATTGACTATTTTTACAGGCTATTATTGAGTGCCATTAAGGCAAGAACAGCCTCATTATATTCGTTGACCACCTCAGCCTGCTTCAACCGCATATCTATCGCCTCCTGCAAGGCGCTGGCGTATTCCACATAACTGATTTCACCATTCTCATACTCCAGGATGCTGAGACGTTCTATGTCCTTCGCCTTCGCCATATTCTCGCCGCTGTAATATTCCATTCGCTTGATGACATTCTGCAGGCGGTTATATCCCTGTTTGTAATCCCGCTCCTTTTCGCGCTGCTCCTGCTGCATCGCCAACAGAGCCACCTCGCGGTCTTTCTGCGCAGCCTTCACCTTCGCCTTGGTTGCGCCATAGAAGAGCGGAACCCCCACGGTTACTTCGAAACCGAAGAAATTGCCTTCGGTGAAGCGCTGGCGATTGATGTGATAGGGATCCCAGCTATCGATGAGAAGCTGCGAGCGCAAAGCCAGAGAGAGCGATGGCGCATAGCCCGTCTTGGCACACTTCACCTCTTGGTCGAGCGCCGAGATGAGGTCTTTCTGATATTGCGCATCGGCAGTCTGCTGATAGTTGAAGGCTGCATTCATGGGCGAACTCTGCGAGATGACAAGGTTGTCGGCGGCAGGCACCACAGGCGTAGTGGTGTTGAGCAGCGCCATCAGGGCTGTCTGCAGATTCTCTGCCTCGTTCTTCACCTTCGTCATCTCCAGGCGGTTGTCGTTTCTCATGCGATCGGCAGAGAGGAACTCCAGCTGTCTCGCCTCGCCCGCCTTGTATCTCTTCCCGGCTACATCGCAATAGCGCTGGATGACGGAATCCTGCTGCAGCAGAATCTGAAGGCGATGGGTCTGGTAGAGCATCGCATAGTAGGCACTGGCGATTTCGAGTCTGAGCTGCTGGGAGGTGACGTTCAACCGGCTTTTCTCTGCCTGGGTCTCTGCCTTCAACTGATTGCGACGGGCTGTATAGACCGTAGGAAACTCTATGCTCTGCGAGAAGGTGAGTCCATTATCGGTATCACCGCTGGAAGCCGGGTTCTGCGAGAAGGCGATTTCCGTCTTGTCCAGATCCCATGCTGTTCCCTGCATTACCTGAGCCTTTTCTACGGCTTTTCTGCCGGATTGCAAGGCGAGGTTCTGCCTATCAGCCAGTTGGAAACACTGCTGCAAGGTCATCTTCTTGCCGGGGATGCTTGCATCAAAGCGTGATGCATCCGAGGCAGAAAGATGTGCTTCTTCCATCTTTACAGAAAGATGTGCATCCGCCGCCAAAGGCATCAGCAGCATCCAGGATGCAAGCCATATTTGATTCTTCTTAAAAAACTTCTTCATATTATTCAATTCTAATGCTTGATATTCAAACAAGTTCAGTATCTGAAAATTCTAACGCTTGGTAAATGTCTTGTAGATGGCAGGGAGCACCAGCAGGGTGAGCAGGGTACTCGTGATGAGTCCGCCAATCACCACCGTGGCAAGTGGTCGCTGCACCTCGGCACCATCGCCCTGCGAGAGCGCCATCGGGAGGAATCCCATGGAAGCCACCAAAGCCGTCATCAGGACAGGACGCAGACGGAGCATGCAGCTATCGATGATGCGACGATGAATCATCTCACCCGCACTGGTTCCCGCAGCTTGCGGCAACCGGAGCTGTTCCTTCTGCATCTGGTTCATCTGACCGATGAGCACGATGCCGTTGAGCACCGCCACACCGAAGAGGGCGATGAAGCCCACACCTGCCGAAATACTGAAAGGCATACCGCGGAGCCACAAAGCCCAGACACCCCCTATCGCAGCCAGAGGAATAGCCGAGAACACGAAGAGCGACTCTTTTACATTCTTCACCGTGGCATAGAGCAGCAGCAGGATGATGACCAGCGCTATCGGAATCACCACCATCAGTCGGCGGCTGGCACTCTGCAGATTCTCAAACTCACCACCATAATTATAATAGTAGCCTTCAGGGAGTTTCAGCTTTTCGTCGAGAATCTCCTGGATATCCTCCACCGTGCTTTGAACATCACGCCCCTTCACATTGAAGCCCACGTAGATGCGCCGGGCACCATTCTCATGCGACACCTGTGCCGGAGCAGGCGAATAATCGATATCCGCTACTTGCGAAAGCGGAATATTCGTGCCATCCTTCAGCGGAATACTCAACTGTTCAAGCTGCTCTACATTGCGCTGCGATGGATCCATGCGGAGCACGATGTCAAATTTCTTGTCGCCCTCGTAGACGGAACCAGCCACAGCACCGGCAAAGGTAGTCTCCAGAACACTGCTGATATCATCCACGCAGATACCGTAAGCCGCCATCTTCTCGTGGTTGTATCTTACCTGGATTTGAGGCAAGCCGGCAACTTCTTCTACAAAGATGCCACTCACGCCCGGCACGCCTTCTATCATCTTCTTCACCTTTCCTGCCTGCTGGGTAAGCACATCGAGGTCGTCACCGAAAATCTTGATAGCCACATCCTGCTTGATACCCGTAAGCAACTCGTTGTTGCGCATCTGGATAGGCTGGGAAATCTCTGCCTCCAGACCAGGAATGGCGCTGAGGGTTTCCTCCATCTTCTCCATCAGTTCGGGAGTCGTCTTGGCAGAGGTCCATTCTGCCTTCGGTTTCAGGGCTATCATGATGTCGGCACGTTCCACAGGCATCGGGTCGGTAGGAATCTCGGCACTTCCGATGCGGCTCACCACCTGCTTGATTTCAGGATATTCCTTCTTGAGCAGTTTTTCTGCCTTGCTACAGGTCTCCACCATCTGCGAGAGCGACGTACCCTGCGACATACTCATTTCCACAGCGAAATCGCCTTCTTCCAGACTCGGGATAAACTCGCCTCCCAGATACTTGAAGCCCACCACGCTGACGCAGAACAAAGCCACGGCTCCCGTGATGACATCCCTGTTGCGGGCAAGCACCCAATCGAGGATAGGACGATACCAGCCCTGCAACTTCTCTATCATCTTATCAGAGAAAGTCTTTCTGTTGTGCACCTTGCGGCTCAAGAGGAGCGAACTTGCCATCGGCACATAGGTGAGCGACAGGATGAAGGCACCGAGGATGGCGAAGAACACGGTGAGCGCCATCGGACGGAACATCTTTCCCTCGATGCCCACCAGGGTCATCAGCGGAATGTATACAATCATGATGATGATTTCGCCGAAGGCTGCGCTCTGGCGGATGCGGGAAGCCGAGAAGTGAACCTCCTCGTCCATCTGCTTCTGGGTCAGGGCGAAAGGAACCGCATTTCCTTCCTTCTGGCATTGGGCAAGATAGGCAGCACGCACCTCGGGCTGCGAGAAATGACCTGTATTAATATGTGTAACCACCGCCTCGACGATGATGACGGCGGAATCGACAATCATACCGAAGTCGATGGCACCCAATGACATCAGGTTGCCGTCGATGCCGAAGGTCTTCATCATACCGAAGGCAAAGAGCATACTGAGCGGGATGACACTCGCCACCACCAGTCCTGCACGCCAGTTGCCCAGAAAGATGACAAGCACGAAGATAACGATGAGTCCACCTTCGATGAGGTTGCGGGCGATGGTGCCCTCTACTCTATCCACCAGGTTGGTACGGTCGATAAACGGTTCGATGACCACACCTTCGGGCAATGATTTCTGAATCTGGCTGATTCGCTCCTTCACGTTTTTGATTACCTCCTGGAAGTTCTCGCCCTTGAGCATGATGGCGATACCTGCCACCACCTCGCCTTCACCATTGCGGGTAACGGCACCGAAACGGGTGGCATGGCCCAACTGAACCTTTGCCACATCGCCCACCTTAACAGATGTTCCATCAACCGTCTTCACCGTGATGTTGGCAACATCCTCCAGATTCTTCACCACACCGATGCCTCGGATATAATACTGATTGGAATTCTGCTCGATGTAGCTGCCGCCCGTATTGGCATTGTTGCGCTGCAAGGCATCAAACACCTCGCTTACGGAAACGCCGCTGGCGTTGAGCTGGTCGGTATTGATAGCCACCTCATATTGCTTGACATAGCCGCCCCAACCGCTTACCTCAGCAACACCCGGGGTTCCGGAAAGCTGTTTGCGCACAATCCAGTCCTGCATGGTTCTGAGCTGGGTAAGCGAGTATTTATGCTCGTATCCCTCCTTGGCACGAATGGTATAGTGGTAGATTTCGCCCAATCCGGTGGCGATAGGTCCCATCTCTGTCTCGGTGTTCTTAGGCAGTTCTTTCTCCAACTGTTCCACCACCTGACTCACCTGCGAACGTGCCCAATAGATATCGGCGGCATCGTCGAAGACAAGCGTAATAACCGAGAGTCCGCTTCTTGAAATGCTTCGGCGTTCCTGGATGCGGGGGATATTGGCAAGTGCCATCTCTACAGGAGTGGTTACGTATTGCTCCACCTCCTGGGCTCCCAGCGAAGGAGCCTGCGTGATGACCTGCACCTGATTATCGGTAATATCTGGAGTGGAATCGAATGGAAGATGCACCAGCGACCAGACACCCCATATCGCCAGGGCTATAGAAAGTACTCCAATCACCAGTTTATGGCGAATGGAATAAGTAATAAGTTTCTGAAACATAAGCTACCCTTTCTTAATGCGCATGTTCACCATGTTCGCCTGTAAGCGAAGCCAGATAATAAGCGTTCTCGGTTACTATTTTCTTGCCGGCAGCCCCATCCTTGCCTTTGAGTAGATGGTCGCATAGCTTCACCTCTGTATATTTACCATCCGAAGCACCTGTGGTTACCTCATGGCGGGAGAAGCTGTAGTTACCCTTGCTGGGAGCTCCATTGAGAGCAAAGACATACTGTTTTCCATCTGCGTTCACAATCGCCTGGGATGGCAGAGCGAGACACTGCTGGCTGCCTGTAGCTATCTTTCCGCTTACATACATGCCAGCAAAAAGCTTTCCGCCATGGGTGTTGCCTGAAGAAGAATGCAGATAACTCTTCACGCTTGCAGCATCCAATTTTACGTGAACAGCAACGGCTTTCGAGTTATCGTTAAAGTATTGGTTCATACCATAAACGGTGCCTGAAAGTTTTACGCCAGGCTGATTGGTCAGGTTCAGGGTCACCCGATTACCCACCTTGATCTTCGCCAAATCCTTCTCGAAGACATTGAGGTCACATTCCACCGCCTGGGTGTTTCTAATCTTCATCAGAGGAGTCTGCATATCAGCATAACTGCCCAGACTGGCAGTCATCTCGCTCACGATGCCGGAGATAGGTGCACGCAAAGGGAACGCTGTGGTAAACTTGCCTTTGGCTACAGCGGCAGTAGAAATGCCCATCTGTGCCAACTGGCGACCAATGCCCAACATGTTGGCATGAGCCACATGGTAATCCTTCTGAGCCTGCTGCAGGCTGCGCTTGATGCCGGCGCCATTATGAGCAAGCAGCTTCTGGCGCTCCATATCAATTCGGGCAAGTTCACACTCCTTGGCAGCCGAATAGTACTCACGCTGCAGACTCACCACATCGGTATTCTCAACAGTGGCAACCACCTGACCCTTGTGTACAAACTGTCCTTCCTTAACTGAAATGCTTTTCACGATGCCTCCCATCAGCGAAGCCACATCGCCCATTGCCTGTGCACGCAGTACGAGCGAACCCTTCGCATCAATGGTGGCATCCATCTCACGCTCCACAGCCTCGCCCATCTTCAAATCCACGGTGCTGACCTGCTTGGCTGTCAACGGAATATGATCAAAATCAACTTCTTCGAGCTCATCTTCCTCATGCGCATGAGCCTCAGAACCGGTCTGTTTCGCAAAGAAAGCGAATCCAGCCCAGGCAATCGCCGTAACGGCGACTATTAAAATAATTCTTTTCATGTTTGTTTTTTCCTTCTATTTTATAATTCTACACTACAATTTCACACAACGGATCTTATCATGAATCCGCTGGCAAAAGTACACAAAAATCCTTGCAACTCAGTTGCATTCGAATCTTCAAACCGATTTTTGCAACCAAGTGGCAAACTTGAATAAAATCATAAAATAGAAGGAGGTCCCCGCCTGCTATAGCCAGCCGCCAGTTCCTCTGCAAGAGGAGAAGCAGCCACATGCTGCCATCTCACAGAAATGAGTGAGAGACGAGGGAGGATTAAAAGAGAAGAACAAGACAGGACTACAAACTGATGGCTCTCATCTACCAGCAACTTGCGGATGCCCTTCACCACCTTGGCATTGGTGACAAAATGGTGCATCTGATGCACACGGCAGTTGCCACGGTCGGTATTCGACTCCTGGTCATGATGCTCAGTATGCTCATCGTTGATGTTGCCATCTTCCTGACACTGTTCCTGAACCATACAGATACGATCCATGTGGTGATGATGACTCACCACCGTAGATAGCAGCACGCTCATGGTTGCCATCCATAGACTGAATATGTATAAGATTCTCTTGTTCATTTCGGCTGCAAAGTTACGAGTTTTACGGTGAAATTCCAAAGAAATTATCGTAAAACACCATATAATTTCTTAAAAAAGATAAAAGGTAGTACCCAAATACACCAACATGAACATTATTACTTTAAAATTTCGTAACTTTGCATCAAAATTACATTATAAAAACATGAGAAAAGTATTATTAGTTTTCCAACTACTCCTAGCAGTAGTCATGGCCAACGCTCAGATGCTGAACCCCGTGAAGGTGACCAGCACCTTGAAGACCTATGGGTCTGCAGAGGCAGAAATCGTATTTAGTTGTAAGATTCAACCTGGATGGCATGTCTATTCTACTGGCCTTGGCGCAGATGGTCCTATCTCCGCCAGTTTCCACGTCAACAAGATGGATGGTGCCGAACTGGTTGGCAAGTTAAAGGCAAAAGGAAAAGAGATTTCCACCTTCGACCCGCTCTTCGAGATGAAGTTGCGCTATTTTGAAGGCAGCGCTACCTTCGTGCAGAAGATTAAGTTCACCAAGCCAACGTATGTCATTGATGCTTACTTGGAATATGGTGCCTGCAGCGAGCAGAACTGTCTGCCACCAAGCGAGGCTAGCATCAAGAAGAGCGGCACTTCTCCTGCCGTAGATGGCAAGGAGGCTGCAAAGGACAATGCTGCAGACGCCAACAAGGTTGACGCAGCAGCGCTGGCTAAGGCACAGGCCGACTCCCTGGCAAATCTTGCCAATGCAGAGAAAGTGGACAGCACAGCCACTATCGACCCTGCCTTTTCTGTAGCCGTAGATAGCGATGATGCAAAGGCATGGTGGAAACCTGTGGTGAAGGAGTTGCAGGCATTCGGCGGCAACAACGACATCGCAAGCCATGGCATCCTATATATCTTCATCATCGGATTCGTAGGCGGTTTGCTCGCCCTCGTGATGCCTTGCATCTGGCCTATCATCCCGATGACCGTGAGCTTCTTCCTGAAACGTGCCAAGAACGACAAGAAGAAGGGTATCCGTGATGCCATCACCTACGGATTGAGCATCGTGATTATTTATCTGGTCCTCGGTCTTGCCGTTACAGCCATTGCCGGTCCAAGCACCCTGAATGCCTTGAGTACAAGTGCTGTATTCAACATCATTCTCTTCCTGCTCCTGGCTATATTTGCATTCTCCTTCTTCGGATGGTTCGAAATCAAGTTGCCAGACAGTTGGGGAAATGCTGTAGACAGCAAGGCTTCCAGCACCACAGGTCTGATTTCCATCTTCCTGATGGCATTCACCCTCGTACTGGTCAGCTTCTCCTGCACCGCTCCTATCATCGGATTGCTGCTGGTTCAGACGGTAACATCCGGCGACTGGCTCGCTCCTACCGTGGGTATGTTTGGTTTCGCCCTGGCTCTCGCCCTTCCATTTACCCTCTTCGCCCTCTTCCCATCCTGGTTGAAGTCGGCTCCAAAGTCAGGTTCATGGATGGAGACCATCAAGATTGTGCTTGGTTTCATTGAGCTCGCCTTCTCTTTGAAGTTCCTGAGCGTTGCCGACCTGGCTTACGGCTGGCACATCATGGACCGCGAGGTGTTCCTCTCACTCTGGATTGTCATCTTCGGTCTCTTGGGTCTCTATCTCATCGGTAAGCTCAAGTTCCAGGTAGACGCCATCGGTGGCGACATCAACAAGCCAATGCCAGTGGCTTGCATCATGCTGGGTCTCTGCTCTCTGGCATTCTCAGTATATATGATTCCAGGTCTCTGGGGTGCACCATGCAAGGCTGTCAGCGCTTTCGCTCCACCAATCAACACCCAGGATTTCAACCTCAACAACAAGACCGTGGAATCTGAGTACAAGGACTACGAGACGGGTATGGCAGCAGCCAAGGCAGCAGGCAAGCCTGTGCTCATCGACTTCACCGGTTTCGGTTGCGTGAACTGCCGCAAGATGGAGGCTTCCGTATGGACAGACCCATCAGTGGCTGACAAACTGACAAAGGACTACGTGCTCATCTCACTCTATGTAGACGACAAGACCCCATTGCCACAGCCAATGGAAGTAGAGTTCAACGGCGAGAAGCGCACCCTTCGCACCATCGGTGACAAGTGGAGCTACTTGCAGGCAAGCAAGTTTGGCGCCAATGCCCAGCCTTTCTACGTAGCTGTAGACAACGAGGGAAACCCTCTTACCGGTTCGTTCGGCTTCAAGGAAGACGTAAGCGCTTACCTCGATTTCCTGAACAAGGGTTTGGATCAGTATCGTAAATAATATTAAAACAAGCATATCGGAAGCGAGGATGGCATATTATTTGCTACCTCGCTTTCGTCATTTTAATCAGAAAATGACATGCATTGAAAATATCAACTGCATTGAAAATATCAACAAATAATATAAGTATGAACACAAAAGAAGTTCCAGTCCTGCTTTTGACAGGCTATCTGGGCAGCGGCAAGACAACCCTGCTCAACAAGATTTTGGCAAATAAGAAAGGTATCAAGTTCGCTGTCATCGTAAATGATATCGGCGAGGTGAACATTGATGCGGCACTGATAGAGAAAGGTGGCGTGGTAGGTCAGAAAGACGATTCGCTCGTTTCCCTGCAGAACGGTTGCATCTGCTGCACTTTGAAGATGGACCTCGTGGAGCAGTTGAAGGAAATCGTAGACATGAAGCGCTTCGACTATATCGTAATTGAGGCAAGCGGTATCTGCGAGCCAGCTCCTATCGCCCAAACCATCTGCTCCATCCCATCTCTCGGTCCTCAATACATCAAGAACGGCATCCTGCGCCTCGACAGCATCGTTACCGTGGTAGATGCCCTCCGCATGAAAGATGAATTTGCCAACGGTTCCGACCTAATGAAGCAGGATATCGACGAGGAAGATCTGGCTTCACTCGTTATCCAGCAGATGGAGTTCTGCAACATCATCCTGCTGAACAAGGCGGCAGAAGTAGAGCCTAAGGAGTTGGAGCATCTGAAGCAGATTATCCGCGCCATCCAGCCTAAGGCAGAAATCTTTGAGTGCAACTACGGAGATGTAGACCTCGACCTCATCGTCAATACCCATAAGTTTGATTGGCAGACCGTAGCTACCTCTGCAGGCTGGATTCAGGAGATTGAGGCCGAAAGAAACGGTGAAAACGAAGAAGAAGAGGATGAGCATCATCATCACGAAGAGGAGGAGCACGAGCACCATCATCACGATGAAGACGAGCACGAGCATCATCACGAGCATGAGCATCATGATGAGCATGGACATCACCACCACCACCATCACGACCACGACCACGATCACGAAGGCGGCGAGGTGGAGGAATACGGCATCGGAACATTCGTATATTATCGCCGTAAGCCATTCGACCTGTCACTCTTCGATGAGTTCGTAGCAAGAAAGTGGCCTCGCGACGTGGTTCGCGCCAAAGGTATCTGCTATTTCGCAGACGAGTGCGACATGTGCTACGTATTTGAGCAGGCAGGACAGCAGAAGACCGTGAAGCAGGCAGGACAGTGGCTCGCCACCATGCCAGCCGACCAGCTCGCAGAACTCCGCAAGAACAATCCTCAGCTCGAAAAGGAATGGGATGAAGAATATGGCGACCGCATGATCAAGCTCGTCTTCATCGGTCAGCACATCAAGGAACAGAAGGATGCCATCATCGCAGAACTCGACAAATGCCTGGCACTCTAATGTACTTGAAGGAAGACTAATGTCCTCAAAGGAAGATAAGTCCTTGAAGGAAGATGAATGAAAATGCAGAAAAAAGCCTATAAAAAGAGGCTATTTCTTGACTTAAGATAGAAAACGGAGGGAAAATTGCAGAATTTTTGCAGTTTTTTCTCCGTTTATACTTTTAATTCGTTTTTTTTTGTTAAATTTGCACCCGATTAATAATAATTAGCGAATGTATAAAGAAATGAAGACCGATTTTCGACCTGCATATGTCAAGGACTTTGAGGCTTGCTGGAATATCATCGACCAAGCTCGTCGCTCCATGATTGCCTCTGGCCGCCACCAATGGACCAGCGACTATCCTGCCGAACACGACATAAAAGAAGATATCAACAATGGCAATGCCTACGTACTCACTGTAGATGGCGAAATAGCTGTCTATGGAGCAGTCATTCTCAATGGAGAACCTCAGTACGATTTCATCGACGGCAAATGGCTTACCACTGGCGACTACTATGTAATTCATCGCTTCGCCACTCTCCCTAAATACCAACGAGAAGGATTCGCACGTATATTTATTAATAAGGTGAACAGTCTCTGCGAAGTAGAAAAGGTGCCAAGCATCAAGGTGGATACCAATTTCGACAACCTACCGATGATTGGCCTGCTTTCGAGCATGGGATTCAGCATCTGCGGCAGAATCAACTATGGCAACCGCGGCATGCGATTCGCTTTCGAGAAGCTTACCATACAACCGCAAATTTATTAAGATTCTATGGAAGATAAAATGATATTGATGAGAAGCTTGGTTGAACAACTCAACCAGGCTTCTGACGTTTATTATAACGGCAAAGGGGAACTGATGACCGACTATGAGTGGGACGCCAAGTTCGACCAACTCAAGAAACTGGAGGAGGAAACCGGCGAAGTGCTGCCCGACTCTCCTACCAACAAGGTTTCAGAAGACACCATCGTGGGCAAGAAGGAAGAACACGAATTTGCCGCCCTATCACTTGCCAAGACCAAACTGGTGAGCGACCTGGTGAAATGGGCAGAAGACCGCCCTATCTGGATTTCCTGGAAACTGGATGGTCTTACCCTTGTGGTAACCTACGACAACGGAAAGCTCTCGAAGATAGTAACCCGTGGCAACGGACATATCGGAACCAACATCACCCATCTGGCTTCTGCCATCAGTGGCATTCCTAAGACCATCAAGGAGAAAGGCCATCTCGTGATTCGTGGCGAAGCCGTCATCTCGTATGCCGACTTCGAGCAGTTTATCATCGAGAGCGAAGGCGATTATGCCAATCCGAGAAACCTTGCTTCCGGTTCCCTGTCGCTGAAAGACGCCGAGGAAGTAAAGCAGCGACATATCCAATGGATTCCCTTCACCCTGGTTTACACCGAACAGGAAATCAATTCATGGGGAGAACGCATGCAGATGTTGCAGGATTTAGGCTTCAAACCGGTGGAAAGAACCCGAATCGAACATCCTGACGAAGAAAGCATCCAGGCTGAAATCAATCGCTTTACCCAAAAGGTGACCGACGAGACCAACCCTTATCCTGTAGATGGACTCGTTATCTGCTACGATGATACAGCTTACGCAGCTACCGGTTCCGTAACCGGGCATCATGCCACAAGAGCCGGTTACGCCTTCAAATGGCAGGATGAACATGCAGACACAGAACTGGACCACATCGAATGGTCGTGCGCAGCCAACACCATCACTCCGGTGGCAGTATTCAAACCGGTAGAGCTGGAAGGAACCACCGTTCAGCGTGCCTCACTCTGCAACGTAAGCGAATGCGAACGACTGGGCATCGGCGGCAAGGGAAGCAAACTGCAGGTAATCAAGGCAAACAAGATCATCCCGAAGGTAATCAATGTAACGGAACCGATGGGCATCTTCGAGATTCCAAACGAATGCCCGGTCTGCCACGCTGAGGCTACCGTCAAGGAAAGCGAGAGCGGAACGAAGACCCTGCATTGCAGCAATCCTCACTGTGCAGCCAAGCAGATTAAGAAGTTTGCCAGATTCGTGAGCAAGGAAGGCCTCAATATAGAAGGAATCTCAGAACAGACCATCTGGAAGCTGGTAAACGAAGGACTGATCAGTGAATACGCTGACTTCTATCACCTCAATGACCATGCCTACGAGATAGCAGCCTGGGATGGTTTTGGCAAGAAGAGCGTTACCAACATGCTGGAAAGCGTAAGAAAGAGTCGCCAGACAGATGGTCGCCATCTGCTCTATGCCCTCAACATTCCTCTCTGCGGAGGCGATGTGGCCAAGAAGCTCATCGAGCGTTATCCGGTAAAAGAACTGATAGAGACCGCCCGCCTCTGCATGTTTGACGATGAGTTTGCCAGCATCGACGGCATCGGACCAGAAAAGAGCGCCAAGTTCATTGGCTGGTTCAAGGACGACACCAACTTCGCCCATGTACAGAACCTGATGAAGGAGCTGGAAATCGTTGAACAGGAACCGGTAGAGAAAGGAAGCGCCTGCGACGGCTTGACCTTCGTAGTAACCGGCGATGTACATCATTATAAGAACCGCAACGAACTGAAGGCTTACATAGAGAGCCAAGGCGGCAAGGTGACGGGAAGCGTGAGCAAGAGCACCAACTTCCTGATCAACAACGATGCAGCCTCTCAAAGTTCCAAGAATAAGAAAGCGCATGAGCTCAACATCCCTATCATTACAGAAGATGAGTTCGTCGAGAAATTCGGATAAAATAATCGAGAGATTCGGATAAAAACAAGAAATCCCTTAGGCTTCAATCAAGTCTAAGGGATTTCTTTTTGTATAGTTAATCCAGGAAATTAGTGTGTTCCGCAATATTGTCCCATAAAGAGGATACCACCACTCTGTGTGTCCTGAATCATATAGACGAACGGATGGTCGGCATGAAACTCTACATTGCGTATCTCCATAGGAGCCATCGATGTGAGCATAACGGCAGCAGTTACGGCAGCCGCCTTGGTTCCACGCTCGCTTACTTCAATCTTAGCCTTCTGCAACATCTTGCTTACAAAGAAAGGGCCATTGGCAAAATGGGCGAAGTTTGCCTCGTTAGGATTGAACATGGAAGGGGCACCCAAGCCGCTGATGATATCATTAAGCGACAACTCCTGCTCAATGGTGAACTTTGGCAGTTTCAGGTTCACCATGCATTCCTCCATGTTGTTTCCCAGATTCGTAATCTTCTCAGCATCCAATCCCTTCATCATGTCCTGGATGCTCTTGCCCTCGTTAGGAAGAAGCACCATCATGCGATAGGTGCCGTTGCCGTAAGGAAGGTCGATAGCCTTGAAGGTATCATTCTCCGAATAGAAGAACTTCTTAACCTGATGCATCATCTGCACTTTCTGAATATCACGGGTGTAACCGCGGAAGTTGGCTTCCTTCGTATTACGTGCATCAAACTTCGACTGCCATGTGCCGTTGAAGAAGATGGCATTCATCAGATAAGAAACAGCCTGAGGATCCACCTGGCTGATAATCTGCGGAATCATGCCATGGGTCTTCTCCTTGCACCAGCCATTGATGCGGTCGGTGGTTTTACCGGATGTGAAGTCAAGACTCTCGATGGCAGCCTGATAATTGTCGCCTACCTTCTTGCTGAATGCATTGTTCACAGAGAAGCTCTTGTTGACAGCGATGAAATTAGCTATCTCCACTTTAGTCTGCTTGTCAAGTCTACCTGCAGTTTGGATAATAGCCTTGTAGGTTTCATTTAACTCATCCACGTTAACACCTTCGCAGCCAATGGCTTTCAATATCTCCTGCTGAGTAGTTCCATCAGCACCGTTAGCCAACATACCCATCAGATAAGCCACACTCATAGGAGAAACCACCAGTGAAGAATGACCTGAGAGCTTGTCGAAAAGACGAAGGGCGAAAACATTATTCTTATGGATAATCTCTCGCTGGGAATCAGAAAGAACCAGATAACTGTTGTCCAAGTCCTCTTCATTCTTGCCCATATCGTTACTCTTGCTTGCATTAGAATCTCCATTTATCTTCTTGCTGCTGGCGCAGGAAGTCATTGCCATAGCTGCCATCATCATGAGGGCAGCAGAAGCCATTTTGCTAAAATTACTCTTCTTCATAATCATTCATATTTGTTGATAATCTGTCTATGAAATGCAAGTTTCGACGATTTCTTGCATCAGATAGTCCAAATTTAAGACTCATTAACAGCCTGCTTGCCTAAAGCCCCATCATCTGCCTGCTTGCCTGGCATCACACGCAGATGGTATCTGTTGCCGTCAAACTCCACGCGCATCAGACTCTGCGGATTGGCTATCTTGGCCAACTCAAGAGCTACATGCCCCATCGTTCTGCGAAGATTCAGTTCAATGCACGAAACCAGTTCCAGCTGTCCATCCTTTGAAGCTATCATCATATCCACACCAAAAGGACCGCTATAGATATCCTTCAACGCAGGTTCCATAATATCTATAATTCGCTGACGTGCAGAAGAAAGAGTCTCTTCACTCACGTATTGCTTCAAGATATTCAGTTTTTCCTCTTCCGAGCAGAGCAGATTGCCGGAATAAGCATTCTTGATGGTATCAAACAACGAGAGTCCCAGATAGTTCACCTTGCCGTCACGCATTTCGAACTCCATGCCGAAGTCTTTCACCTTATTATAATAAGGCTCCACGGTAACGCCACCCTGGGGCGCAATGATGTTGCGGGTCCAGCGTTCAAAGGCAGGATATTCGCCAGCTGTTCTGAATTCATCGGCAGCCACATACTTCACACCCCTGCCGCTGCTGCTCCAGGGAGCCTTGACCACAGCCTTGCCCTGCTGCAGCACCAACGCCTTCACCTTCTCATAGGAATCAGCATATACTACGCCCTGCTGCAGATGCTGGGCAGCCCACTGCCTGCTGCTTATCATGCGTACCTTATTTAATGTATCGTCGGTAGGCAACATGATGTCGGGCACGCCCATTCGCTCCAGCTCATGTTTCAGGCTCAAGTTCCATCCCCAGGGATGAATGCTGTCAAGAAACTCCGTCTTAAGCGCATGTTCCAACTGAACCTTGGTTATAAACTCAACTTTTTCTGCAAGATGCTCCCCCAAATGGCGCACCTTGTCGAGTGCATTGTCGATGTCATCAACAAGCACCCAGTCACCCTGATCTGCCCACAAGGCAGGAATAAACGCCAGGTCGCTTCGCAACTGTCTTCCTGCATGAGGCGCGGTGAACTGCTGCAAATTTGCGGCCAAAGCCAAATCGTGTTCCGGATTGAAGATATGTAGTTTCATGCTGCAAAGTTACAAAATAAAGAGGGAAAAAAGGCAAAAGAGGGGCGTTTTTACGTAGAAAAGTGCTAAATAATGAAAAAAAAGTTAGTTTTTGCTATCTAGAGTTTGCAAATTTAAAATATATTATTACCTTTGCATCGTAAAAACAAAATTGAATCAATATTAAACGCATGGAAGAAGCATTCTTCAGAACACATACATATCTCGTAGAGCATACAGATGCCCCCGTGAGACGCACCTTGATGGATGAAATCGATTGGAACGACCGATTGATTGGAATCAAGGGCACACGAGGTGTCGGCAAGTCGACATTCCTATTGCAGTATGCCAAGGAGCACTTTGGACCTCACGATCGAAAGTGCCTGTTTGTGAATATGAACAACTTCTATTTCCAGAGTAGAGGAATCGCCGACTTTGCCGGCGACTTCGTGAAACAAGGTGGCAGAACATTGCTCATCGACCAGGTGTTCAAGCAGCAGGACTGGAGCAAGGAGCTCCGCAAGTGCTACGACCTGTATCCGGAACTGAAAATCGTATTCACCGGTTCAAGCGTGATGCGACTGAAGGAAGAGAACCCTGAGCTGAACGGCATCGTGAAAAGCTATAACCTGCGCGGCTTCTCGTTCCGCGAGTTCATCAACTTGCAGACGGGCAACAACTTCAAGGCATACGAACTTGACGACATCCTGCGCAATCATGAGCACATCATCAAGCAGATTCTGCCAAAGGTAAGTCCGATGAAATATTTCCAGAACTATCTGCACCATGGCTTCTATCCATTCTTCCTGGAACAGCGTAACTTTACAGAGAATCTACTAAAGACGATGAATATGATGACCGAGGTTGATATCCTCCTCATCAAGCAGATTGAACTGAAGTACCTGCCGAAGATCAAGTCACTCTTCTATCAGCTGGCAGTGGAAGGAGCCAAGGCGCCAAACGTGAGTCAGCTTGCAGACAGTATCAATACCAGTCGTGCCACGGTGATGAACTACATCAAGTATCTGGCAGATGCCCGACTCATCAACATGATTTATCCAGACGGACAGGATTTCCCAAAGAAGCCATCCAAGGTGATGATGCACAACCCGAACCTCATGTACGCCATCTATCCTATCCAGATAGATACACAGGAGGTGATGGAAACGTTCTTCGTCAACTCGCTCTGGAAAGACCACAAGGTGCACCAGGGAGGTAAGGATCACTTCTACACGGTAGACGGCAACAGGAAGTTCAGAATCTGCGACGCCCAAGCCACCAACAAGATTCGAAGCAATCCAGACACCATCTATGCCCGCTATAATACGGAGGTGGGAAAGGACAACAAGATTCCATTGTGGCTGTTGGGATTCCTGTACTAAAGAGTAGGATTCCTGTATTAATGAAACAAAGAAACGAGAATTTATACAAAACATATTTAATATTTTATCTAAAAGTAAAATGGCTAAAGAGAAAAAATTTATCACTTGTGATGGTAACACCGCTGCCGCACATGTAAGCTACATGTTTACAGAGGTTGCTGCTATCTACCCTATTACTCCATCATCACCAATGGCGGAGCATGTAGATGAATGGGCTGCCAAAGGTCGTAAGAACCTTTTCGGTCAGCGAGTTTCTATCCAGGAAATGGAATCTGAGGCTGGTGCTGCCGGTGCAGTTCACGGTTCTCTCCAGGCTGGTGCCTTGACTTCAACTTACACTGCTTCTCAGGGTTTGTTGTTGATGATTCCTAATATGTACAAGATTGCTGGTGAGTTGCTCCCTTGCGTATTCAACGTATCAGCTCGTACATTGGCTTCTCACTCACTTTGTATCTTCGGTGACCACCAGGACGTAATGGCTTGCCGCCAGACTGGCTTCGCTATGTTCTGCTCAGGTTCTGTTCAGGAGGTGATGGACCTCTCTGCAGTTCCTCACTTGGCTACATTGGAGACAAAGGTTCCTTTCATCAACTTCTTCGACGGTTTCCGTACTTCACACGAGTACCACAAGATCGAGGAGATGGATATGGAAGACATCCGTCCATTGGTTAAGGATGAGTTCATCGAGGACTTCCGTAACCGTGCTTTGACTCCAGAGCGTCCTGTTACTCGCGGTACCGCTGAGAACCCAGAGACATTCTTCACACACCGTGAGGCTTGCAACCCTTACTACGATGCAATCCCTGAGGTAGTAGAGAAGTACTGTCAGGAGATGACTAAGATCACTGGCCGTGAGTACCACCTCTTCAACTACTATGGTGCTGAGGATGCTGAGAACATCATCATCCTGATGGGTTCTGCTACAGAGCCAGCTCGCGAGGCTATCGACTACTTGAACAAGCAGGGCAAGAAGGTTGGTATGGTTGCAGTTCACCTCTACCGTCCTTTCTCTGTAGACTTCCTGAAGAAGGTTATCCCAGCTACAGTTAAGCGTATCGCTGTTCTCGACCGTACTAAGGAGCCAGGTGCAGAGGGTGAGCCATTGTACCTCGACGTGAAGTCTGCTCTCTACGACGACGAGCGCAAGCCATTGATCGTTGGCGGTCGCTACGGTCTCGGTTCTTCTGATACAACTCCAGCTAAGATCGTTGCTGTATTCAAGAACCTCGAGTTGCCACAGCCAAAGAACCACTTCACTGTAGGTATCGTTGATGACGTTACATTCACTTCTCTCCCAGAAGAGGAGGAAATCCCAATGGGTGGTGACGACTTGTTCGAGGCTAAGTTCTACGGTTTGGGTGCTGACGGTACTGTTGGTGCTAACAAGAACTCAGTTCAGATCATCGGTAACAATACTAACAAGTATTGCCAGGCATACTTCTCTTACGACTCTAAGAAGTCTGGTGGTTTCACCTGCTCTCACTTGCGTTTCGGCGACAGCCCTATCCACAGTGCTTATCAGGTAAATACTCCTAACTTCGTAGCTTGCCACGTACAGGCTTATCTCCACATGTATGACGTTACACGTGGTTTGCGTAAGAATGGTTTCTTCCTGTTGAACACTATCTTCGACGGTGAGGAGTTGGTTAACTTCATCCCTAACAAGGTAAAGCGTTACTTCGCTCAGAACAACATCACTGTTTACTATATCAACGCAACTAAGATTGCTCAGGAGATTGGTCTCGGCAACCGTACCAACACCATCCTCCAGTCTGCATTCTTCCGTATCACAGAGGTTATTCCTTTGGATCTCGCTGTAGAGCAGATGAAGGCATTCATCGTTAAGTCTTACTCTAAGAAGGGTCAGGACGTTGTTGACAAGAACTTCGGCGCTGTTGACCGCGGTGGTGAGTACAAGCAGTTGACAGTAGATCCAGCTTGGGCTAACCTCGCTGACGATGAGGCTAAGGAGGATAATGCTCCAGCATTCGTTAAGGAGCTCGTTCGTCCTATCAACGGCCAGGCAGGTGACCTCTTGAAGGTTTCTGACTTCGTTAAGCACGACACAGTTGACGGTACATGGCAGAACGGTACTTCAGCATTCGAGAAGCGTGGTGTTGAGGCATTCGTACCAGTATGGAACGTTGAGAACTGTATCCAGTGTAACAAGTGTTCATTCGTTTGTCCTCACGCAGCTATCCGTCCATTCGTATTGACAGATGAGGAGCTCGCAGGCATCGAGGGTCTCGAGACTCAGGATGTAAAGGCACCTAAGGCTATGGCTGGCATGCACTTCCGCATCGAGACTTCAGTACTCGACTGTCTGGGTTGTGGTAACTGTGCTGACGTCTGCCCAGGTAAGAAGGGTGAGAAGGCGTTGACAATGGTTCCATTCAACGTTGACGCAGAGGATATGGTCAAGGAGGCAGCTAACTGGGAGTACCTCGTACACAACGTTGCTTCTAAGCAGGATCTCGTAGACATCAAGCAGAGCCCTAAGAACTCTCAGTTCGCTCAGCCATTGTTCGAGTTCTCTGGTGCTTGCTCTGGTTGTGGTGAGACTCCATACGTTAAGTTGATTTCTCAGCTCTTCGGTGATCGTCAGATGATTGCTAACGCTACTGGTTGTTCTTCTATCTACTCAGCTTCTATCCCATCTACTCCATATACAAAGAACGCTAAGGGTCAGGGTCCTGCATTCGACAACTCATTGTTCGAGGACTTCTGCGAGTTCGGTCTCGGTATGGTAATGGGTAACAAGAAGATGAAGGAGCGTATCGCTCACTTGCTCGAGGAGGCTAAGGCTCAGGAGCATGTTCCTGCTGAGTTTGTAGCAGCTGCTGACAAGTGGATGGCTAACATGAACGATTCAGAGGGTTCTAAGGAGGCTGCTGCAGAGTTGAAGCCTCTCATCGCTGCCGGTGCTGAGAAGGGTTGCCCTATCTGCAAGGAGCTCAAGACTTTGGATCACTACCTCGTTAAGCGTTCACAGTGGATCATCGGTGGTGACGGTGCTTCTTATGATATCGGTTACGGTGGTCTCGACCACGTATTGGCTTCTGGTGAGGATGTTAACATCTTGGTACTCGATACTGAGGTTTACTCTAACACTGGTGGTCAGTCTTCTAAGTCTACTCCACTCGGTGCTATCGCACAGTTCGCTGCTCAGGGTAAGCGTATCCGTAAGAAGGATCTCGGTTTGATGCAGACTACATACGGTTACATCTACGTAGCTCAGGTAGCTATGGGTGCTGACAATGCTCAGACATTGAAGGCTATCCGCGAGGCTGAGGCTTATCCAGGCCCATCACTCATCATCGCTTACGCACCATGTATCAACCACGGTTTGAAGCGTAAGGGCGGTATGGGTCGTTCACAGCACGAGGAAGAGTTGGCTGTTGAGTGCGGTTACTGGCACTTGTGGCGTTACAACCCACTGTTGGCTGATGAGGGTAAGAACCCATTCACACTCGACTCAAAGGCTCCAAACTGGGAGAACTTCCGCGACTTCTTGCTCGGTGAGGTTCGTTACCTCTCTGTACAGAAGGCATTCCCTAAGGAGGCTGATGAGCTCTTCTCTCAGGCAGAGAAGATGGCTAAGCTCCGCTACCAGACTTACGTTCGTAAGAGCCAGGAAGACTGGAGCGAGCAGATCTAATCTGAATACTTTTAGATTATAAATAAATTGGGCCTTGGTTGCATCTCCGGATGCGGCCAAGGCTTTTTTTCTCCCTTTTTTCCTTATTTTCTACTAAAACACTATTTTATCCGCATTTTTTTTAGTATCTTTGCAACAAAATTCGTACAAACGAGTTATATATATATTAAAAGGAATAAAAATAAGAACATAACATATCAGATGAAAAAGCAATTCATTCTCGTATTACTATTGGCATTGACAGCCGGTCCCGTCATGGCTCAGTCATCAAGCATGAGCGATGACCAGGTGATGAGTTTCGTGGTCAAGGAGCACGAACGCGGTACTAGCAATCCACAGATTGTGACCAAACTGATGCAGAAAGGCGTCGACATCTCGCAGATTAGTCGAGTTCGAGACAAGTACGAACGGCAGATGAAACAGGGTGGCGTAACCGGAGCTTCTACCGAAGTAGCCGGCAAGGATGCCTCTCGCCTGCGCACCAACAATGGCAAGACTCGTAAAGATTACGGCAGTGGAATCAGTCAGGAATCTCAGAACTATAGCAACTATCGTGTATCGGCAGAGAAAGACGCTAATTATCGTCATACCTACGATAACAACGATGAGGAATACATGGATTTCCAGAATGAGCTGAGCGGTATTATTCCTGATTCTACCCTGATGCTGAAGCAGCTGCTTGCCGAGCGCGAACAGAACCGCAAGAAAGTGTTCGGTAGAGACATCTTCAACAACAAGGAGTTGAGCTTCGAGCCAAACATGAACATCGCTACTCCTCAGAACTATCGTCTGGGTCCTGGCGATGCCGTCATCATCGATATCTATGGTGCTTCACAAAAGACTATCCAGAGCACCGTTTCTCCTGATGGCGAGGTAACCATCGAAGGTTATGGCCCGGTGAACGTAAGCGGACTTACCGTAGCCCAGGCTAATGCCCGACTCCGCGGCACCTTGGGAAGCCGTTATCGCTCCAGCAGAGTGAAGCTCACAGTGGGCCAGACCAAGACCATCATGGTCAACGTGATGGGTGAGGTAAAGGCACCGGGCACCTATACCCTATCAGCCTTCGCCACCGTATTCCATGCTCTCTACATGGCAGGTGGAACCAACGACCTCGGAACCCTGCGTAACATCAAGGTATATCGCAACAACCGACTTGTCACTGTAGTTGATATCTACGACTACATCCTCAATGGTAAGTTGACAGGCAACGTTCGCCTCAGCGACAACGATGTTATCGTAGTTGGACCATACGACTGCCTCGTAACCGTAACGGGTAAGGTAAAGCGCCCTATGATCTACGAGATGAAGAAGAACGAGAGTGTTAACTCTATCCTCAAATATTCCGGTGGTTTCACGGGTGATGCCTACAAGAAATCGGTTCGTGTAAACCGCAAGACAGGCAGGGAATATGCCGTATATAATGTAGGAGAGTTCGACTTCTCCAGCTTCCGTGTAGATGATGGCGACTCTATCAGCGTAGATTCCATTCTTCCACGCTATGCCAACACCGTAGAGGTGAAGGGAGCCGTGTTCCGTCCAGGTATGTACAACCTTGGCGAACAGGTAAACAGTGTACGCACCCTTGTTGAGCATGCCGAGGGAATGACAGAAGATGCATTCACCAACCGTGCCGTGATGCACCGCATGAAGAAGGACCGCACCCTGGAAGTGATTGCCGTAGACATCGCAGGCATCATGGATGGCAAGGTACCTGACATCCCATTGAAGGAAAACGATGTGCTCTTCATCTCTACCCGTCAGGACAAGATTCAGGAGCGCACCATCACCATTCGTGGCGAGGTGCAGTATCCAGGTACCTATCAGTATGCAGACAACGAGACCATCGAAGACTTCGTTCTGCAGGCTGGCGGATTGACTGACAAGGCATCAATGGTGAATGTAAGCGTAAGCCGACGAGTAGCCGATAACAAGGCATTGCAGCCAGATAGCGTCATCGCCCAAACCTTCACTCTTTCATTGAAAGATGGATTCGTAGTAGATGGAACCCCAGGTTTCGTACTGATGCCATTCGATGAGGTGATGATTCGCAAGAGCCCTGGCTATGCCGAGCAGAAGAATGTGAAGGTTGAAGGAGAGGTAATGTTTAGTGGTTCATATACCCTTACCCGCCGCAATGCCCGTCTCAGCGACCTCTTTGCAAAATCTGGCGGTGCTACAGAGCAGGCATACATCAAGGGTGCCCGACTCATCAGAAAAGCCAATGAAACAGAAAAGGAGCGCATGAGAGCCGTTCTTAAGATGCAGCGTGAACAGCAGCAGAAGAACCTTCTCCAGTTGGCAGCCAGCAGCAATGGCAGCAACTTGCAGGATGTAGCAAAGGGAGCACAGAGCACAGAGCTCGAGAAGTTCAACGTTCCAGATGAGTATCCTATCGGTATCGACTTGGCAGAAGCCTTGAAGAACCCAGGCAGTGATGCCGACATGATTCTGCGTGAAGGCGACCGCCTGATCGTTCCTCAGTACAATGGAACCGTGAAGATCAATGGTGCCGTGATGTATGCCAACACTGTGGCTTACGAAAAAGGCAGAAGCGTGAAGTCATACATCGATGAGGCAGGTGGCTTTGCCAGCGATGCCCAGAAGAGCAAAGCTTACATCATCTATATGAACGGCAAGGTGGCAAAGGTAGGTCATGGAGCCAAAGTACAGCCTGGTTGTGAGATTGTTATCCCATCTAAGCTGAAGCGTAAGATGAGCGTAGCAGAGACCATGAGCCTCGGTACCAGCATGAGTAGCATCGCTGCCATGATTGCAACGATAGCCAACTTAAGCAAATAACAAAAATATCATTTAGTCATGGCAGAGCCTAGTTTTCAAGGCTTCTGCCATGGCATAAGATATAACATTTATAAACTTAAAAATGAGCGTATGTTAGAAAATAAAGGAATCAAAAGACCACCTATAGGTATGTCTGATTTCAGAATGGTACGTAATAACAACAAGTATTACGTAGATAAAACCATGTACATACCTCAGTTGGAAAAAATATCAAATTTTCTGTTTCTCATCCGCCCACGTAGATTCGGCAAGAGCATCTTTCTATCGATGATTGCCGACTATTATGACTGTGAGAATAAGGAACTGGATCAAGAGTTTGAAGGAACATGGATTAGTGAACATCCACAACCCTTAAAAGGTCAGTTTCAGATTTTGCAATATGACTTTTCCCAGGTACTTGGACAGACGAATCATCTGGAAGACGATTTCAACACCTATTGTTGCGGACAACTAGATATGTTTATCCAAAAATACGGGAAATATTATAGTGCAGAAACCGTAAAATGGGCATTAGAAGCAAAGACATCAAAGGACAAGATTAATCTCCTGTCTGCTGAGGCTAAAGAACGTGGATATCATCTCTACCTGATTATTGACGAATATGACAATTTCACCAATACGGTTCTTAATGAACAAGGAGAAGATGTATATCATAACATGACTCATAGCAGTGGATTTTATCGCAGCGCATTCAAGATTTTCAAGCCAAACTTTGAGCGTATCCTGTTTATGGGAGTCAGCCCGATTACACTTAACGATCTGACTAGTGGATTTAACATCGCAACCAATATCAGTTTGCATCCAGCCTTTAACATGATGTTAGGGTTCAGCGAAGAGGACGTCCGGGAAATGATAGCCTATTATCAGTCTGTTGGGCTGATTCAACCAGGCAAAGACGATAAAGGGAACACCATTGACGGCAAAGCAAGAGTAGATGAAATCATTGCAGATATGAAGCCATGGTATGATAATTACTGCTTTGCTGAGGACAGATTTGATGTAGATTCAAGGATGTTCAACAGCAATATGGTTCTCTACTATCTCAACTATTTCATCACAGCAGGCAAAGCTCCTAAGGAGATGGCAGACCCAAGCTGTCGTACCGACTATGCCAAGCTGAAAAACCTAGTTAGGCTAGACAGATTGGATGGAGACCGAAAGAGTGTACTTATCGACATAGCTCAGAAGGGATATGTCAATGCCACGATTCAAGAATCCTTTCCAGCAGAAGAGACAATAAATCCAGACAATTTTATCAGTCTGTTGTATTATTATGGAATGCTGACCATTGGCGGAACAGACCTAGATGGTATCCATCTGGTTATTCCGAACAATACCATCAGGAAGTTATACTACGATTTTCTCTTGGAGCAATACCAGAGTGAGCATTGGATTGATCTTACCAAACTAGGGGCAATGTTTCGTAATGCAGCATCTGCAGGAGAATGGGAACCCTTATTCAAATATTTGGCAGAACAATACTACAATGACAGTGGCATTAGAGACGGCATACAAGGAGAGCGCAATATACAAGGCTATTTCAATGCCTATCTTCACATCAGCAAGCTCTTTATTGTGCATCCTGAAGTAGAGGTATCTCACGGTTATTGTGACTTCTTTCTTCTAGCAGATACGAAGAAGTATCCAACGTTACAACACAGTTATATCCTGGAGTTGAAATATCTCAAGAAAGGTGCCACAGATGCAGAAGTGACAAAAGTCATTGAGCAAGCCCAACAGCAACTGCTTCATTACACCAGTGATGAGACCGTAATCCGCCAGGCATCCGGCACTCAACTCCATGGTATCTACATGGTGTTCGTGGGAGGAAAGATAAAAGATATGGGGGCTGTTGTAGAATAATCCATCCACAAAGTTAGAAACATCCAATAATATTTGGTAGATTAAGAAAAAAGAAGTACTTTTGCAAGACGTTTAAGAATAAAAAAAGAATAAAATGGAAAATAAAGACGAAAATATCAAACAGATAGATGTTGTGGCAATTGTGAAAGCAATGTGGCAACATAGAAAACTATACTTCATAACATTGCCGGTAGTTATTGTAATCTCTTGTCTGCTCATTTTATGCGTACCAAGATATTACAACAGCACCGCAAAGCTTGCACCAGAATTATCTAGTTTTAATTCTAGCTCTTTAGGCGATCTTGCGTCATCTTTTGGATTTGATATCGGAGGTTCTTCTTCTAATGGAGATGCCATCTTCCCAGAATTGTATCCAGACTTGATTGATTCAAATGATTTCCTTACAAGTTTGTTCAATGTAAAAGTGATATCACTTGATGGAACAATCAATACCACTTATTATGATTATCTTGCCACCAAGCAGCAATCACCATGGTGGTCAAAAACGATGAATACAGTAAAATCCTGGTTTGCAAATAAGGATACAACAGCCCATGCCAACAATCTGGTAAATCCTTTCAGATTGACTAAGAAACAGGATGAGATTGCCCGCAGCATAGCCAGCAAAGTATCTTGCTCAGTTGACAAGAAGAACTATGTGATTTCAATTTCTGTACAAGATCAGGATCCACTGATTTGTGCTACTTTGACAGATACGGTACAGTCACGCTTACAACAGTTCATCACAGAATATAGAACCCGCAAAGCCCGCAAGGACTTAGAGTATTATCAGAAACTCTGTGCGGATGCCAAAAGCAAATACGAGAAGGTGAGACAGACCTACGGAAGCTATGCGGATGCCAACAATGATGTGATTCTGGAATCCTACAAGCTCAAGGAAAATGATTTGGAAAACGAGATGCAGTTGCTCTACAACAACTATACAGCATTGCAGGGACAGGTGCAGCAAGCCCGTGCCAAGCTTACACTCCAGACTCCAGCGTTTACCACACTCCAGAGTGCTTCTGTACCTCTGAAGCCAGCAGGTCCTAAGAGAATGCTGTTTGTCTTGGGAATGTGCATCATGACATTCATGGTTATAACCATTTATTCTATCAGAAAGATTATCTTTGGTGAAAAGAAATAAATCATGTCAGAAAAAAACAAAGACATACAAAACCGTTCTAAGCGAATAGCGTCCAATACATTGGTGCTATTCGCTAGAATGCTTATTATCACCTTCGTCAATCTCTATACGGTACGTTGGGTATTGGCAGGACTTGGCACAGAAGACTACGGCATCTTCAATGCCGTGGCAGGCGTGGTGACAGCAAGCACATGCATTAGCAGTGTACTTGCCCTATCCACCCAACGCTTTTATTCATTCGCAATGGGTAAAGGAGAATCAGACAGATTAAAGGAGATTTTCTCCGTGAGCCTCAACATAGTCGTGCTGATAGCTCTCGTTCTGTTAGTCCTATTTGAGATTGTTGGTCCCTGGTTGATATCTACACAACTCACCATTCCTGTGGAACGTATGGAAGCGGCACAATGGATTCTTCAGTTTTCCCTGTTTTCTTTCATATTCACCCTCCTGCAGATACCATTCATCGGTGCAGTCTTTGCCAATGAGAATATGGGCTATTATGCCCTGATTTCTACTATCGACTGTATTGTCAAACTTCTCATTGCCTATTGCATCGGCATGACAGGTGGAGACGATTTGGTGTATTATGGAGCAGCATTAATGTTCGAAGCATTCATGGTTATGTTGCTTTACGTTATCATTGCCAGAAGAAAGTATCCGGAATGTAAATATACCATTGTAAAGAAGAAGACTCTATACAAGGAGCTTTTCTCTTTCTCCGGCTGGTCATTCTATGGAGCTTTGGCAGGAGTAGGCATGACGCAAGGAAGTACCATTATTCTGAATGTATTCTTCGGACCAATCATCAATGCAGCCTTTGGAATCGCCAATCAGATATACAATGCCATCAACACGCTCACCAATAGTGTGGTCATTGCTTTCCGACCTGCGATGATCAAAGCATATTCGTCGAACGAGAATGGATATCTAGAGCAGCTTTTTTTTGCTAGCAGCAAGGCAATACTCTATTTACTGTCGATGGTTCTCATCCCATTCATCTTCGAAGCAGAGACGTTGCTCACACTTTGGTTAGGAGAATGTACACCTACCATGGTCTTGTTTGCCCAGCTCTATGCGGTATATACAATATGTCTGGCACTACATAATCCGATAACAACCATCATACAGGCAACAGGCCACATTCGCAAATACAGCATGTATGTTGAAAGCATGACAATACTATGTCTGCCTGTCAGTTGGCTCTTATTCAAGCTAGGAATGCCGCCCTACTTCGTATTTGTCACAATGATTGGACTCTGCATTTTGGCGCATATCATCAGATTACTGATGCTGCAGGCAAGTATTTCAGATTTAACCGTCAGTAAATATCTGGCGAGACTGGTATTACCGGGCATTCTGATTATTTCGATAACTACGCTGATAGTATATTGCGTAGAAGGATTGCATACAAACTGGATTCTCCAGCTCCTCTTGTCGTTTGCCATATCAGCAGTAAGTATATCCATTCTGCTGTATGTAATTGGCATTTCGAAGAAAGAGCGAAGCCTCATCAAAGAGTTAGTAAATAGAAAAATTAATAAATAAAGCAATATGGGTTACATCTTATTGGCAATGTTTCTAATCATTGCTATACTTTGTTACTTGGAAGACTATATCAGGAAGTATCAGAAGTTATTATTCTTCCTGATAGGTCTTGTGCTGATTTTTGTGGCAGGATTTCGAGAAATCGGTTTGGATCCAGATTCGGTAAATTACGAAAATACATTCCGGAATTATTTCAAGAATGGTACCGATGAGATGGTTGAGCCATCCTTTCTGCTCATATCTTACATTTTGGGGTTCTTTACTGACAATGTACACGTTCTGTTCTTGCTGTATGCTTTGTTCGGAGTGTCACTAAAGATGTTTGCCTTCAGAAAGATGAGCGAATTCTATTTTGTTCCGCTGCTGTGCTACATCAGTTTCTATTATGTATTGCACGATCTTACCCAGATAAGAGCAGGAGTTGTATCAGGAATCTTCCTTATCGCACTCCATCTCATCACAGAGAACAAAAAGAAAATTGCCTTCCTGCTTTTGCTTGGAGGATCTTTGATACATTATTCATCTTTGACGCTCCTTCCAGTTCTGTTTCTCAGCAATAAGCCATTCAACAAAAAGACAACCATTCTGTTTCTTTGCGCCATTCCGTTGGGATATGTCGTATATTATGCAGGAGGTAGCATTCTGATGAACCCGTCACTTCCATTCATCGGAAACAAACTAGCTATCTATCAGGCAGCAGTGGAAAAGGGTAAAATGACGGTAGGCATCAATATATTTGATCCGCTGCATATCATGTCGATTATGCTATTTTATTACCTCTTCCTCTTTAAGGATTCGCTGACGAAACTATGCGATGATTTCCCGATACTGCTAAAAACGTCTGCGATCGGATTATCCCTGTATTCAGCGTTTGCCTTTTTGCCGGTATTGGCTTTGCGAACCAGCCAGCTGTATTGCATCGTGAATATCCTGCTCTACACATATATATTATACACTTTCAAACAGAAGTGGATAGGCATCAGTCTTGTGGTAATCATCTCCCTTCTCCTGCTCTACGTGAGCATTCCACATTACGGATTAGGAATGATGATCATACTTAATTAAATAAAATAATAAAATAGAATATTAATAAAAGAACATATAAATGGAAGCAAGAGTTATAGCATATTATTTACCACAGTTTCATCCAATCCCTGAAAACGACAATGTGTGGGGACCAGGTTTTACGGAATGGACCAACGTAGCCAAAGCCCGTCCTGTATTTCATGGACACTACCAGCCAAGAATACCAGCTGATTTGGGCTTCTATGACCTTCGTCTGCCTGAGACCCGAGAACAACAGGCTCAGTTGGCACGTGAAGCTGGTGTAGAAGGATTCTGCTACTGGCATTACTGGATGGGTAACGGCAAACGCCTGTTACAGCGCCCATTCGATGAGGTTCTCAATTCCGGCAAACCAGATTTTCCATTCTGCCTTGCATGGGCAAACCATGACTGGAAAACAAATACATGGAAGAATAAAGGTGGCAACCAGATGATCTGTGAGCAATTGTATCCTGGCGATGAAGACTACATTGCCCATTTCAACTATGTGCTCAAAGCATTCAAAGATCATCGTTACATCACGGTAGATGGTAAGCCACTGTTCCTGATTTTCGATCCATATCACTTCAAGGATGTGCGCCACTTCATGGAACTCTGGAGAAAAATGGCAAAGGAGAATGGTCTGAAAGGCATCTTCTTCGTTGCTATGTGTGCTTCTACAACAACGGTCAAGAGAAACGAAGATGGCACCATCAGACGTGTGATGCCAAACCTCGAAAGCAGTGCCGACATCTACAACTCATTCCTGGAATTAGGTTTCGATGGTATCAATCCGATGGGAAAAGGTAGAGCCGAGATGATGTACCAAGGTAAGTATTGGCGTATTGCAAGAAAAGCCATGCAGAAAGCTTTCCCTTTTATGCCGGCACTGAAGTACGATTATCCAAAGGTGATGAAGCATTTCTTTTCACCAGAAGACAATTGGGACAACGTGTTCCCTACTCTTTTCCCACAGTGGGACCGTACCCCTAGAGCCGGCAAGCACGAAGGTATCTACGTGAATGCTACCCCAGAGAACTTCGAGCATCATATAGAAGATGCACTGCAGCTCATCAAGAACAAGCCTGAGCAGAGAAAGATACTTTTCCTCCGCTCATGGAATGAATGGGGAGAAGGCAACTATGTGGAACCAGACACCAAGTATGGTCATGGTTTCTTAGACGCCATCAGAAAGACTATTAAGAAATAAAAGTATAACAACATCGATAACGAACATGGAAGTTAAAATCATACCAACAGGAGGACTTTGTAATCGCTTACGTGCCATTGCCACAGGAGTGGCTGTGGCAAAAAGCTACCATTGCCCTTCTGTCATTTACTGGAATAACAGCCTGGGCTTAAAAGCAGATTATTGCGAACTTTTCAAACCGATTCCACAAGAAGATGTGAAACTGATAGAGAACAAGCAATGGCTATACAACATCAATGGCAACAAGGACTATCTGATAAGATGGCCCCTGCTGCAAACAATGTTTGAGAAAACCGTGTTTAACTTCAGTATCTACCGAGATGGCGAGATATACAGCAAATTGAAAATGAGCTATTCACGCTCGCTCCTCCTCATCTCGTGTTATCCTATGTGTACAAAATATACCATCCAGGGGATGTTCATCCCACAGAATGATATCCAGCGCAGAATAGACGAGGTTGTGGCTAGCTTTTCTGAGCGAACCATCGGTGTACATATCCGCAGAACAGATAATGTGGTTTCCATTCAATCCTCTCCATTAGAGAACTTTACCAACATGATGGATGCAGAAATCAAGAAGAACGCCAATACAAAGTTCTATGTAGCCAGCGATGATGATGAAGTAAAGGAAAGTCTGAAATCAAAGTATCCGAACCGCATCATTACCCTGATGGATGATACAGACCGCAATTCCTTGGAAGGAATGAAATTTGCAGTGGTAGATTTGTTTTGTCTCAGCAAGACAAGAAAAATCATAGGCAGTGTTGCTTCATCCTACTCACAAATAGCAGCAGAGATTGGTGGAATAGAAATTGAATACGCAAAATAAAATACAATGAATCCAGATATCAGCGTTATCATCCCAACATACACTCCCAAAGAATACCTTTGGGAGTGTCTTGATTGTTTGGAACAACAGACACTAAATAAAGACAGTTATGAAGTGCTGATAGTTCTCAATGGCACAAAAGAGCCTTATTTTTCTCTAATAAAAGAAAGAATAAAGGATTATTCATACTCTATAGAATTATTATACTCTAACGTTAATGGGGTGTCACGGGCAAGAAACATCGGAATAGAAAAGGCCCAAGGAAAATATGTCAGTTTCATTGACGATGATGACTTCATAAGCCCATGCTATCTGCAAGCCTTATTAAAGGATGTCACTCCAGAAGGGATAACGGAAGCAAATGTTATCGCATTTAATGATTCCTCCAAGGCTGAAACATATCATTATCTGTCTACAGCTTACAAGTCATACAAACCTGAGGAAAGACATCATATTGTAAAGAATCGAAGCTTTCTTTCAAGTTCATGCTGCAAGTTGATTCCACGTAGCATCATTGGGGCTCATCGCTTCAAGGAGGACATCACCCATGGAGAAGATTCTTTTTTCATGTTTCAACTCTCCTGCAAGATTAAAACAGTAAACATAGCAGCATCAGATGCGATATATTATGTAAGAGTTAGAAATACCTCGGCATCAAGAAATGCGAAAATGAGAAGAAAGAAAAAGAAAATGGAACTGCGTCTTCTCGCCTTATACACAAAAACATACATCTCGCATCCATTGGCATATAATGGTATTTTATATCTGACAAGAATTGCAGCTACACTCAAGAAAATACTTACAGAATAGATATAAGGGAACGCCTATGAAGCGTTCCCTTACTCTTTCTGATATACTCTAACCCAATCAAAATACGTTTCATAAGTATCATCCGTATCAGGGGCATGCCAATTCCCGTAACCCAGACTTTGGTTAAGGATAAGATAGAAAGGTCTGTCAAACGACCATTGTCCTTCTGCAAGTTTTACTTTATCAGAACTTTTAGGATAACATCCTGTCTGAACTCCATCAATAAATGTTGCTATGGCAGTAGGTGTCCATTCTATCGCATAAACATGCCATTTGGTACAATCAATATTCTTATAAAGGAAAGCCGTTTGCTGATCCTTCTTATTCATCATCGTACTTCGATGTGAAAGAATCGTTTGACGGGCAATCCCTTCGTTTCCGAAATATTCAATGATATCAATTTCTCCATATTGATAAGGATTTCCATCAATCTGAGGACGCATCCATGCTGCAGGAAAATTTCCCCGCTTGCCATTGGTTTTCATGCGAACTTCAATACGACCATACTTTACATAGAACTTATTCTTTGTATTGATAGCACCAGTTAACATAGTGGCAGTATCACTGAGACTTGGGTTAGGAATCGCCCTACAAATCAATTTGCCGTTTTTTATTCGGATTACTTCTGGAGAATTACTATTCCATTTTGCCCACATATTTGCTGCACGAGGTGCACGGCTCCATATTGTAGTATCCAGCTTACCATCCTTGGAATTGAACTCGTCATGAAATACGAGTTTATATTTTGGCATTTTTTTTCTTGCCAAGACATTTGGAGTATCAGAACATAAAAAAACTGATAGAGCCAACATAAAAGAAAGATAAAATTTTCTACTATACATATTTTTTGTGCAAAAGTACGACTTTTCTTTAAAACAACAAAATGAATTTTCCTTTTTCTCCTCTAAATAAACAATAAAAGATATAAAGAATCGTTTCTTTATTATAAATATGATATATATCTAAATTCAAAAAATAAAATTATGTCAGATAAGAAAAGATTAATTTGGATTGATTCCTTAAAGGGGTGGCTCATGATACTAGTAGTATTAGGACATGCCATTCAATCTTCTCTGGGAGATGCCTGTTTCCAAAACCACTTGTGGAATCTCATTTATTCATTCCATATGCCAGCCTTCATGGCTATCAGTGGCTGGTTCGCATTTTCCAACACATCAAAAACCATAAACGTAGGGTCTTTGTGTAAACGAAGATTTAACCAATTGATGGTTCCTTACCTTTCATGGTCGCTATTACGCTATGTCATTTCCGCAGATTATTCCATTGGAAATTTAAGCAGAATCATCATAGCACCAGATTCTTATTTTTGGTTTTTATGGGTTCTCTTTTGGATAAAAGTCATCTTTATACTAAATCAGAAAATTGCAGCGAAATATCACATGGATGAGATTATACCCATTGGCATCACCTGCCTTCTGCTATTAGGCATCATGGTTGGACTCAACCTCTGAGTTTTCGGCTTTCAATTCCTGGCTTACTATTATCTGTTTTACTTTCTAGGATATGTAATACGTAGATTCAACAAATTACAGCTTACCAATAAATCTTCTATGATTTGCCTGGGGCTACTATGGGCTGTATTAGCATGGTTCTGGAACATGCATGAATTACCAGTCTGGATGCCAAGGATTCCACATTGTCCAACTTCATTGCTGCAATACGCATACAGAGGAGTCACCGCTATACTAGCCGTTCTGGTTATTGTGGGCGTTGCACGCAAAGCATTGGACAGCAGCAATAGATTAAACAAATTCATCCAAGAAGTCGGAATACTATCACTGGGCATATACACTTGCCATCTAACGCTGATGGACTACACTGTTAAATTATTGAGATTCATAGTTCCATCCTATAACGAAGAAGTTCTGATTATCTTAGGTTTCACGATATGTGGATTCCTATCTTGGGTAATTGTAAACCTGCTGAAAAAGAATATGATAACTGCACGATTCTTCCTTGGAAAATAGCAGAAGATAGATAAGGAGAAAGCATACATCTTGGTCAATAAAGAGGGGCAATATCTTTTTTAAAATATTTTTAGCAATCATAACAATAATCCATGTTACGTGGCGTTATTATAAATAAACATATAGAATAATATGAATAAAGAAGACTTAGTATCAGTCATCATGCCTACGTATAATGCCGGCAAATATCTTGCCGACAGTATCAATAGTATTCTTAATCAATCATATAAGAACTTAGAATTGCTGATTACTGATGACGCATCAACAGACCCAACCACCTTGCAATTGCTTCAGGAATTTGCAAGCAAGGACAATCGTGTCGATATACTATATCTGAAAGAGAACCATGGCGCCGGCTATGCCCGAAATAAGAGCATCGAACGCGCCAAGGGACGCTATATCGCCTTCTGCGACAGTGATGACAGATGGACTACAGATAAACTTGAAAAGCAGATTGCTTTCATGAACAAGAAGAAGTGTGCTCTTTCATGTGCCTCATATATTATCTTTGATGGAGAAACGCAGGACGAGATAGGATTCTGTACGGCTCCGAAAAAAATAACATACGGGATGATGAAGAGAGACAACAAGGTGGGTTGCCTCACTGCTATCTATGACGTTCAAATGCTGGGCAGAAAATTCTTCATGCCTACCATCCGAAAGCGCCAGGACTGGGCTCTCTTCTTGCAGATTATCAGAGAATGCAAGGTTTGCTATGCTTATCCAGACAAACCTTTGGCCTACTATTGCATGCGAAGGAATTCTATTTCCAGCAACAAGATGTCGCTGATGAAATACAATATTGCAGTTTATAAGGAGATATTAGGTTTCCACCCTATCAAGGCAAAACTTTATTTCTTCACGCTTTTCCTGCCAACCTATGGTGCGAAGATATTGAAGCGCAAGTTCGACAGCTACACTTTTACTCATAAAAAATAAGACTATAGTTTTTTACATAAGAAGGAAGGCTTTCCTATATAGGAAACAATAAGCTTTCAAGTACAAATGACCATCATCTGGAGTGAAAGGATATATCTTTTCGAGTACAAGTATATACCTTCTCGTATGTTGTCACTAGGCTAAGCAGACCTGTTGAGCCTAGTCAGCAGGTCTGCTCACTGCAGTCAGCAGGTCTGCCGAGCCTAGTGGCAACTCCTTGTAATCGTACAACTACAACCTGTTTAGTTGTACAACTATTCACTCTTTAGTCGTACGACCATACACCCTATAGTCGTACAACCGTAACTTTATAGTTGTACAACTACAACTCTACTCCCATTTTGTCTTTTTCATAAGCTACTTCTCACTCACATGAAAAAGTTTTTTAGCGAAACATCTATCACATCCATCACGATTACGGATTTGAAATATTCAAATCTCTGATTACCAAATCATTAAAGCTCAGCAACAGCGTGATAGATTGATTGTATTTTTACAACATCCATCACACTATCACTCACGATTCTTCTGTATCACTCACTATTTTAGCGAAAACCCGTCTTGATTTTACGAGTTATTGCAGTATAGAACGACACTTCTTTATGCCTTTTTGCTCCAACATGAAATCACTAATTTTAAAGAACTTAAAAGAAATATACGAAGTCACAAATCAGATTTAGATACAAAAAGTGCCAATCTGCAGAACAGGTTGGCACTTTTTGTTCCCTTAAGGGAAAATCTATGTTCCATTAAGGGAAACTCGATGTTTCCTTAAGGGAAACAAATTCAGAACTTAGTGAAGTACAGGCGCAGTGTTCACACCAGCCCCCCGTGTCCTCGGACATATTCTGCACACATTTCTGCACATCTTTCACCATCTACACCAGCAGAAACAATGCCGCCTGCGTAACCGGCGCCTTCGCCACAAGGGAACAGACCCTGGATGCGTACGTGCTGCAAGGTGTCGCGGTCGCGGACTATTCTTACTGGCGATGAAGTTCGGGTCTCCATGGCTATCAATGTGGCCTCGTTCGTGAGGAAACCATGCGCATTCTTGCCGAAGGTCTTGAAACCTTCCTGCAATCGCTTGGTTACGAAACCTGGCATCCAGAAATGCAGCGGACTGCTGATCAAGCCCGGCGCATAACTGCTCTTTGGCAAGTCATAACTCAGGCGGTTGTTCACAAAGTCGGCCATGCGCTGTGCCGGTGCAGTCTGCTTCATGTTGCCCTGCTGCCAGCATTGTTTTTCCACAATCTGCTGGAAATACATCATTGCCAATGGGTCTTTCTCCAAATCCTCTGCGGTGAGATGGGAAGCCCCTGCCGAATCAAAACCAGGAACACCATGGTCGATGACAAACTGGGCCACATCCTCAGGATGCGTCTCTACCACCATACCCGAATTGCTCCAGGCAGTGCCACGATTGCTCGGACTCATTCCGTTTACCACCAGCTGCTCAGGACCCGTTGCCGCTGGAATCACGAAACCGCCAGGACACATGCAGAAACTATACACACCACGCCCATCTACCTGGGTAACAAAGCTATACTCGGCAGCAGGAAGATATTTGCCCCTGCCGTTCCTGTTGTGATACTGTATCTGGTCGATGAGCTGGGACGGATGCTCCAGTCGCACGCCCACGGCGATTCCCTTGGCCTCTATCTCGATTTTACTTGAAGCCAGATAGCGGTAGACATCACGGGCACTATGACCGGTGGCAAGGATGACAGGCCCCCGATAGGTTTCCTCGGCACCCGTTGCCAGGTTGATGGCCTCCACGCCAATCACCCGGTCGCCTTCCAGAATCAGCTGGGTCATCTTGGTCTGGAAATGCACTTCGCCGCCACAATTGATGATGGTGTTGCGCATGTTCTCGATGACGCGGGGCAACTTGTCGGTTCCGATATGCGGATGCGCATCGGCAAGGATATTCGTGTTGGCGCCGTGCTGGCAGAACACGTTCAATATCTTGTCTACGCTGCCACGCTTCTTGCTGCGGGTGTAGAGCTTGCCGTCGCTGTAGGCACCGGCTCCACCCTCGCCGAAGCAATAGTTACTCTCGCCATCCACCTTCTGGGTCTTCGTGATGTTGGAAAGGTCTTTCTTGCGTTCACGCACGTCCTTTCCACGTTCCAGGACGATAGGGCGATAGCCCAGTTCGATGAGTCGCAGGGAGGCAAAGAGTCCGCCAGGTCCCTCTCCCACCACGATGACTCTCGGCTTGGAGCTTACATCGGGGTATTCCGTATGCACATACTGGTCGTCCTGCGGATATTCGTTGATGTAGGCACGCACCTTCAGATTGACGAAGATGGTGCGCTGGCGGGCGTCGATGCTGCGCTTCAGTATGCGCACCTGGTTCAGGGTTCTTACATCCAGCCCCTTCTCCTTGGCGAGATAGCGTTTGATGCCTTCCTCGCTGGCTGCCTGTTCTGGCAGAATTCTTATCTGATATTCTTGAATCATTTACTTTGAAATTTGAACTTTGAAATTTGAACTTTATGATTAGCTTGATGAAAGTGACGAGTAACAAGCTTACACTTCCATTGTTGCCAGCACTTCGCACGTATCCAGATGATACATGGTGAATTTTCCATTCTCCAAAGTAGCGAATGTTGGTACATTTCCGCCCTTCGGGAAGGTGATGCTGCCCGTGTTCACGATGCCCTGACCCTCCTCGTTGTGCGAGAGTTCCCAAAGATGGGAATGACCGTAGATGATGCAGTCGTATGGACCTTTTGGCATGTTCTCCTTATTATATACGTGGCCATGGGTCAAGAGATAGCGCTTGCCGTTGTCTACCAGCAGGGCGTAAGTCTCCATAATAGGGAAATCGAGCAGCATCTGGTCTACCTCCGCATCGCAGTTGCCACGCACGGCAACAATCTTGTCAGCCAGGGCATTCAGCCGCTCCACGATGCCCTTGGGGTCGATGCCCTCGGGAATGCGGTTGCGGGGACCGTAGTTGATGATATCGCCCATGATGCACATCATGTCGCACTTCTCCTGCTCGAAGAAATCGAGCACTTTCTCCAGGGCTGGCAAGCAGCCATGGATATCTGAAAACAGTAAATACTTCATTCCTTGTACTTTTATCTATATTTGTTCTATCTATTTTTATTTTTAAAACCATCCGCAAAATTACAGCTTTTCTCCGAAACCTCCAAACTTTTTCGGAATATTTTTCTGCATCCCTTATAATATAATAATGTATAGAAGACGATAATGTCTGTAAATCTTCGAAAAACAAGGTTTTTTATCTACAATCTGCCACTTTTTCATTGATTTCTTTGGCAGTTTGATAGAAAATTCGTACTTTTGCCCTCAAGTTTTGCTACGGCCCCGGTCGTTTCGGGGGTGGCATTACATTACCAACGCAAAATTCAATAACGTATGAAAGTATTAAAATTCGGCGGAACATCAGTTGGTTCCGTAAAAAGCATCCTCAGCTTGAAACGTATCGTTGAAAATGAGGCTAAGAAACAGAGTGTAGTGGTTGTCGTGAGCGCGCTTGGCGGAATCACGGACAAACTCTTGCAAACCTCTCAGCTTGCCCTCAAGGGTGATGAACAGTGGAGAGTCGAATTCGACGCCATGGTTGATCGCCACCACAAGATGATAGATACGATCATCACCGACACAACAGACAGAGAAAATCTTTTTAAAGCAGTTGATGCCCTCTTCGAGCAGTTGAAGAGCATCTACTTCGGTGTGTATCTTATCCACGACCTCAGCGAGAAGACTCAGGATGCCATCGTGAGTTATGGAGAGCGACTCAGCTCTAAGATTGTTGCCACCCTGATTCGTGGCGCCAAATGGTTTGATTCACGCAACTTTATCAAGACCGAGCGCATCAACGGCAAGGGCAAGCACACTCTGGACAGCGAGCTGACCTGCAAGCTGGTGAAGGAAACCTTTGCCGAGCTGCCTCGCATTTCTCTCGTACCGGGTTTCATTAGCCGCGACAAAAACACGGAACGTACCACCAACCTGGGTCGTGGTGGCAGCGACTACACCGCAGCCATCATTGCTGCTGCCCTGGATGCCGAGGTGCTTGAAATCTGGACAGATGTGGATGGCTTCATGACTGCCGATCCACGTGTCATCAAATCTGCTTATACCATCAACGAACTGAGTTACGTTGAGGCGATGGAGCTTTGCAACTTTGGTGCAAAGGTCATCTACCCTCCTACCATCTACCCAGTTTGCGTCAAGAATATTCCTATCAGAGTGAAGAATACCTTCAATCCTGATGCTCCTGGTACCATCATCAAGAACAAGATTGATGCCGACCAGAAGCCTATCAAAGGTATTTCTTCCATCAACGGAACCGCCCTCATCACCGTCACCGGTCTTTCCATGGTGGGTGTGATTGGTGTGAACCGCCGTATCTTCACTGCTCTCGCCAACGAGGGCATCTCTGTGTTCATGGTTTCTCAGGCTTCTTCCGAGAACTCCACCTCTATCGGTGTGCGTGAACAGGATGTGGAAGAGGCTGTAAGCGTATTGAACAATGAGTTCAAGAACGAGATTGCCGACGGCGCCATGTTCCCAATGCACGCTGAGTGCGGACTGGCTACCATCGCCATCGTGGGCGAAAACATGAAGCATGCTGCCGGTATTGCCGGTAAACTCTTCGGTACGCTCGGACGTAGCGGTATTTCTGTCATTGCCTGCGCACAGGGTGCTTCTGAGACCAATATCTCTTTCGTAGTGAAGAGCGATTACCTGAGAAAGTCGCTCAACGTATTGCACGACAGTTTCTTCCTCTCAGAATATAAGGTGCTCAACCTCTTTATCTGCGGTGTGGGTACCGTGGGCGGTAAGCTCATCGAACAGATCAAGAATCAGTATGCCGACCTCATGGAGCGCAGCAAGCTGAAGCTGAACGTGGTGGGTATTGCTTCTTCCAAGAATGCCATCTTCAACCGCGAGGGACTCAACCTGGAGTCTTATCAGGAAGAGCTGAAGCAGTCGGCTCCTAGCAGTCCGGAGTTGCTCCGCGATACGATTCTCGCGATGAACATCTTCAACAGCGTATTCGTAGACTGTACAGCGAGCAAGGATGTGGCTTCCCTCTATCAGAGTCTGCTGGAGCACAACGTGAGTGTGATTGCTGCCAACAAGATTGCGGCTTCCAGCGAATATGAGAATTACGAGAAGCTGAAGAAGACAGCTATCCAGCGTGGCGTGGTGTTCCGCTTCGAGACCAACGTAGGTGCTGGTCTGCCTATCATCGGAACCATCAACGATCTGCGCAACTCTGGTGATAAAATCCTTAAGATTGAGGCAGTTCTCTCGGGAACGCTCAACTTTATCTTTAACGCCATCTCCAGCGTGGTTCCATTCTCAGAGACCGTTAAACTGGCAAAGGAGAAGGGTTACAGTGAGCCAGACCCACGCATCGACCTCAGCGGTATGGACGTGATTCGCAAGCTCGTTATCCTCTCCCGTGAGGCAGGCTACCGCATAGAACAGGAAGATGTAGAGAAGAATCTCTTCGTACCGGATGAGTTCTTCAAGGGAAGCATTGATGAGTTCTGGAAGAAACTTCCTAAGCTCGATGCTGACTTCGAGGCCAAGCGAAAGACCCTCGACCTAGAGCACAAGCGCTGGCGCTTCGTTGCCACTCTCGATGGCGGAAAGACTTCTGTTGGCCTGCAGGCTGTGGGCCCAGAACATCCGTTCTACAACCTGGAGGGAAGCAACAACATCGTATTGCTCACCACCGAGCGCTACAAGGAGTACCCTATGATGATTCAGGGCTACGGAGCCGGAGCCAGCGTAACTGCTGCCGGTGTATTCGCCAACATCATGAGTATCGCCAACGTATAATTCAGTCGTATCAATCAATAAAGGATAACAATTATGAAGCATATTATAATTTTAGGCGACGGCATGGCCGACCACCCAGTGGAAAGACTGGGTGGCAAGACCTTGCTTCAGTACGCCAACAAACCCTATATGGATATGCTTGCCAAGAAAGGCAAGACAGGAAGACTCGTTACCGTGCCAGATGGTTTCCATCCGGGTTCTGAAGTAGCCAACAGCTCAATCATGGGCTACGACCAGAATGAGGTTTACGAGGGACGCGGACCGCTGGAGGCTGCCAGCATCGGCTACGAGATGAGTCCGAACGATTTCGCCCTGCGCTGCAACATCATCAATGTGAACGACGGCATCATCGTAACCCACAACGGCGGCAACCTGGAGACGGAAGACGCTGATGTGCTCATCAAGTATCTGAACGAGAAGCTCGCCAGCCAATATCCGGGCATCGTGAAGTTTATCACGGGCATCCAGTATCGCCATCTGCTTATCATCAAGGGCGGTAACAAGTATGTGGATTGCGCACCTCCTCACGACCATCCGAACGAGGAATGGAAACCCCTGCTCGTGAAGCCGATGGAAGGCGTTGATGCTGCTCTGCTTGCCGGCAACAGCGACAAGACTCCTGCCGAGGATGTGGCTGAGAATGGCGGCACACTGAGCGACGAGTATCGCATGAGTGCACAGCAGACTGCCGACCTTCTGAACGAACTGATTCTGAAGAGTCAGGAGATTCTGGAGAACCATCCTTTCAACGTGGCACGCAAGGAGCGTGGCGAGCGCATGGCCAACATCATCTGGCCTTGGGGCGGCGGTTACCGTCCGCACATGCTCACCCTCTCGCAGATGTATCCGCAGATTAAGAAGGGTTCCGTGATTTCGGCAGTGGATCTGATTCGTGGCATCGGTCATTTTGCAGGTCTCCGCAACATCATCGTTGAGGGGGCTACGGGTCTTGCCAACACCAACTACGAGGGCAAGGCGGCTGCGGCTATCCAGGCCTTGAAGGATGGCGATGATTTCGTGTATGTTCACGTAGAGGCGAGCGACGAGGCGGGCCATGATGGCGACCTGGAGCTGAAGCTCAAGACCATCGAGAATCTTGACCAGCGCCTCATTAAGCCTATCTTCGACGAGGTAAGCACCTGGGATGAACCTGTCTGCATCGCCGTATTGCCCGACCACCCTACTCCTGTGGAGATTCGCACCCACGTTAAGGAGCCGGTTCCTTTCATTATCTATTATCCAGGCATTGAGCCGGATAGCGTAGAGAAATACGATGAGGAGAGTTGCGTGAGCGGAAGCTACGGTTTGCTGCAGTTGCAGGACTTCATGAACGCATTTATGGCAATTAATTAAAAATCAAGAACTTAATGATAGTCACATACACTCTCAAGCAAAGAGGCTAATCATAAAGTTCAATGTTCAAAATTCAAAGTTAAAAGTAAAAAAATGAAATATTATTCAACAAATAAGAAAGCACCAATCGCCGATTTGCACAAGGCGGTAGTTAAGGGTTTGGCAGAAGACCGTGGTCTCTATATGCCTGAAATCATCAAGAAGTTGCCACAGGACTTCTTCGACAACATCGAGAAGCTGAGCTTCCAGGAGATTGCCTACAAGGTAGCTGACGCCTTCTTCGGCGAGGATGTGGATGCTGATTCACTGAAGAAGATTGTTTATGACACCCTGGCTTTCGACTGCCCAGTGGTTGAGGTAGAGCCAAACATCTACTCGCTGGAGTTGTTCCATGGTCCTACCCTCGCCTTCAAGGATGTGGGTGCCCGTTTCATGGCTCGTCTGCTTCAGTACTTCGTACGCCAAGAAGGCAAGGAGGAAGTGAACGTGCTCGTAGCAACATCGGGTGATACGGGTTCTGCCGTAGCCAATGGCTTCCTCGGCGTGGAGGGAATCCATGTTTACGTGCTCTATCCAAAGGGCAAGGTGAGCAAGATTCAGGAGAGCCAGTTTACTACCCTCGGTCAGAACATCACTGCCCTTGAGGTGGATGGCGTGTTCGATGACTGCCAGGCGCTGGTAAAATCTGCGTTCATGGACGAGGAGCTGAACAAGCACATGAAGCTGACTTCTGCCAACTCTATCAATGTGGCCCGCTTCCTGCCTCAGGCATTCTACTATTTCAATGCCTACGCCCGCATGAAGGAGAAGGGCTTGGCCGACAAGCTGGTAATCTGTGTACCTAGCGGTAACTTCGGCAACATCACAGCCGGACTCTTCGGTCATGAGATGGGCTTGCCTATCCATCGCTTCATCGCAGCCAACAACGCCAATGACATCTTCTACGAGTATCTACAGACTGGCAAGTACAATCCTCAGCCTAGCAAGCAGACCATCGCCAATGCCATGGATGTGGGTGATCCATCTAACTTCGCCCGTATCTACGACCTCTACAAGGGCGACCACGATGCCATTGCTGCCTACATCAGTGGTGCAACCTATAAGGATGATCAGATTGCAGACACCATGAAGAAGTGCTACAATGAAACCAAGTATGTACTTGACCCTCATGGTGCTTGTGGCTATCAGGCATTGAAGGAGCAGTTGAAGCCAGGCGAGGTAGGTGTGTTCCTGGAAACTGCTCACCCAGCTAAGTTCAAGGAGAAGGTGGATAGCATTCTCGGCACAGACATCGAGATTCCAGCCCGTCTTGCAGAGTTCATGAAGGGCGAGAAGAAGAGCATCCAGATGACCAAGGACTTCGCTTCATTCAAGAACTATCTGATGAATGAATAATATAACTTATATAGATATAAGATGAAGATTGTAATTTTAGACGGATATGCAGCCAACCCAGGCGATTTGGATTACCATCGCCTGGAGCAGCTTGGCGAGGTGGTGGTTTATCCACGAACCTCTGACGAGGAAAAGGTGGAGCGTGCCAAGGATGCAGACATCATCTTATTGAATAAGGTGCAGATGGATGCAGAGACCCTGGCGCAACTTCCAAAACTGAAGTACATCGGTATTCAGGCTACGGGCTTCAACGTGGTGGACATCGAGGCAGCAAAGAAGCTGGGCATCATCGTAACCAACATTCCGGCTTACAGCACGGATAGCGTGGCGCAGATGACATTCGCGCTGATTCTTGCCATTACCAACCGCGTGGAGCATTACACCCAGGAGAACCGCAACGAGCGCTGGGCTTGCAACAAGGATTTCTGTTATTGGGACACCCCATTGATGGAGCTTGCCGGCAAGACCTTCGGTATCATGGGACTGGGTAATATCGGAATGAAGGTGGCCAACATCGCCCGCCAGTTTGGTATGAACATCTGTGCCTGCACCAGCAAGCCATCCAGTTCCCTGCCTGAGTGGATTCAGAAGGTAAGCAAGGAGGGATTGCTTTCTACGAGCGATATTCTCTCGCTGCATTGTCCGCTTTCTGATGATACCTATCATTTCATCAATGCCGAGAACATTGAGAAGATGAAGGATACGGCCATCCTGATCAATACGGGACGTGGAGCATTGGTAGATGAGGCTGCCGTTGCTGCTGCCCTCCATGTCGGAAGTCTGGGTGCCTATGGTGCTGACGTGATGGAACAGGAGCCTCCTTCGAAGGAGAATCCGCTGTTTAATGAGCCTAATGCTTATCTCACTCCTCACATAGCCTGGGCAACCTACGAGGCACGCGAGCGACTGAACAAGCAGGTGGCTGCCAATGTTGAGGCTTTCATCAACGGAAAACCAATCAACGTGGTGAATCCTTAAGACGGAATTTTAAAAATAAAATACTTCAATAAAAAGAGGCTGGTGCACATCGCATCAGCCTCTTCTTTTTATTTTATTGAAATATAATTGATTATTTGCAACCAATCATGATTATTCCGTAACCAGCGTAAATTCTGCACCAGAAGCGAAATCCTGTCCGTTCTGCTCATTCAAGGCGCGCAGGCGAACGTAGCGGGCTTTCGCCGGCTTGCCGAACATCACCTTCTGAAGCTTGGCACTCTTTTCGAACTTACCCTTCAAGATAGGGTTGCCCCAGTTCTTGTTGTCGTTGCTTACGTAAATCTCGTAATCCTTGATGCAGCCGTTCAGCGAACCATCCTGGCGAGGCAGATAGGTGAAGCCCTTGATAACCTTCTCCTTACCGGAATCGAAGTCTACCCAGTGAGGGTACTTCGCCAAAGTGATGGAATACATCGTGTGCCAGAAGGTTGAAGGGTCGCCATCTACCAAGTAAGACGCATCGCCCTCATCTGGTTCCTGGCTCGAAGCAAAGGCAATCTGCAAACCGGCGCTCTGCTGGTTCTGCTTCATTTGCTTCATCATCTCCTTCGCCATCTCTCTGCCCGTGGCAGAAACCTTCACCAGGTTACCCAGCTCTGACTTAACGGCTGGACGGATGATGAAACCGAAGGTGGTTGGCGTGCTGCGAACCTGATCTGGAGTCAACGGACCACCCTGGCCGCAACTTGCACCACCCAGTCCGGTAACCTTCGCATCCAGGTGCAGATGGGTTCCGCTGCTCTTAGGCAACTGGTATGGATGAGCTGCCAGAGTCAACTCCTGCTGGCTCCAAGGAAGAGCCGATGCAGACATGGTGCTGTCTGAAATGAACACGACGCCCTGCTGCTGGCTGTTGGTAACGGCGCACCAGCGAACCTCCTCGCGGTTGCCCTGTGCCTGAGGCTTAGGGAGCATGATGCCCTGCTCTGCCACCGGACTGTGGTACCAACCAATAAACTGGCTGGTCTTGCGGTCGTTATAGTTGTTCACCGGTCCACGGCCGTAGTAATCATACTGATTCAGCTCGCTTGGCAAAACCATAGAATATCCGATGCGAGGCAGAATCACCTTCGAGCGGTTGGCACCGATGGCACTCTGCATTTCGATGGAACCGTCCTTGTAGATGGTGTAAATCTGACGGGAAGTGAACTTCAGGTCAGCATCCGTCAAGGCGTGCTTGTTCTTCTCGAAATTGTAGCAAGACTCTGGGTCGCGGTCGCGGTTGCCATAGTTCACGTCGCATCCTTCCTTGCCCTGGCTCTCCACGGTGAAGTCGAGCTTGTAGGTTCCATCCTTCTTGTTAGGCGTGCAAGTCCAGTTCTTCACCACGTGCTGCAGGTCATACAAGCCGTTTCGGAACCATGCATTGTGGTAGCCAATTCCAGCATCGTTATCTGTAGGCGCACGGTAAGCATCCAGCTGAGGGCCATTGCCATCCTTAATGATTACCTGGTTGCCGTACTTCAGGCTGTAGATGGCACCGGTGTTCAAATCGAAAGCCACCTGGAAGTTCTCGCCCGTAATATTGGCACGCTTCGCCGCCTTATCCAGCTGATACTTCATCGCCTTGCCACCCTTTGTAACGGCAGCGATAGACGGAGCGGCAACATCGGCACCCTTCACTCTCAACTGCTCCTCCATCTGAACATAGCCCTTGGAAGCCCAAGGCATGTCCTTGCCCAGCAGGAACTGGATGGTAACGAAGTACTCGCTCTTTGGGTCCAGACTCGCATAGTCGTAAGGCATGGTGTAGATGCCCTTCTCGCGTGGACCCACGATGTTCTTGGCTCCCAGCAGTGGCTGATTCTTCTTCACGCATACGCCGTCCTGATAGAGCGACCAGACGATCTGATAGTTTTTCAGCGGCTCGAAGTAATTCTTGTTGAAGATTTCAATCTGTCCCTGCTTCATGTCGATGGCCTTGACGCCCACGTTCTGGTAAACCTTCTTCACCTCGTAGTACTGAGCCTTAGGGGTAAGGTCTGGGCGCATGATTCCGTTCATGCAGAACATGCCGTCGTTTGGCTTGTTGTCTTTTCCGAAGTCGCCGCCGTAGGCCCAGTAGGTCTTTCCTGTGGCAGGATCCTGCTTGTTCAGCGCCTGGTCAACCCAGTCCCAGATGGCTCCACCCATCAAGAAGTTGGTGCTCTCGATAGCGTCCCAATAATCTATCAGGTTACCGCAGGCGTTGCCCATGGAATGCGCATACTCCGAGATGTGGAACGGATACTTCAGATTATACTTGCCCTGAACGGCTCCTTGCACCCAGGCGATGGACGGATACTGATTGGAACCCATATCCACGATGTCGTTGTTGCGTTCATACTGCACAGGGCGACTGGTATCGTAGGCCTTGATGGCATTGTAGCAATCTACGAAGTTCTTTCCAGGACCCGCCTCGTTACCCAAGCTCCAGATAACCACCGAAGGATGGTTTACGGTGGCGTGAACCATCTCCATGTTTCTGGCGATATGGGCATTGCGGAACTCAGGAACGTGAGAAAGACTCTGCTTGCCGTAGTAATATTGATGGCTCTCGATGTTTGCCTCGTCCTCCAGGTAAATGCCGTACTTGTCGCACAGATAGTACCAGTAAGGCGCATCAGGATAGTGGCAGTTGCGCACGTGGTTGATATTGCCGCGCTTCATCAGGAACACCTCGTGCTCCATCTGTTCACGGCTCACGGTGTGTCCTGTCTGAACATTGTTCTCGTGGCGGTTTACACCCTTCAGCTTGATAGGCTGTCCGTTCAGATAGTAGTATCTTCCTGCAAGTCCGAACTCGTCCTTATCGGCAGGCGTATCCTTGATTTCCACCTTTCTGAAACCTACGTAGGTAGAGAATGTCTGAACGGTTCTGCCCTTGGCATCCTTCAGTTCGCCCACCAATGTATAGCGGTGAGGAGCCTCAGCACTCCAGAGGTTCACCTTGTTGGCTGCATCGAGTGTAGCTTCGAGGTTGATTTCTCCCTTTGCATTCAACTTGCCTTCCAGCTTAGCCGATGCGGTAACGCCGCTGAGCAGGGTGTTCTCGTCGGAATAAAGGCGGTTGGCGTAGAGCGAATACTGGATAGTATAGCCCTTGATGGCCTTTTTGGAGAGGTTCTCAAGTTGGGCTGTAATATGCAGTTTGGCGTTGGTATAGGTGTCGTCAAGGTCTGGAATCGCCTTGATGTCGCTGATCTGAACTTGAGGCTTGGCGGTAAGCGCCACGGTGCGGAAGATGCCCGGCAGGCGGAACATGTCCTGACTTTCGAGGAAGGATCCGTCGGAATGGCGGTAAACCTCTACAGCCACAGTGTTCTCTTCTCCCTCCTTATTTAAATAAGGTGTAATGTTGAATTCTGCCAGATTTCGTGAGTTCTTTGAAAAGCCCACGTACTTGCCGTTGATGTAGAGATAGAAGAAGGAATCTACGCCGTCGAAGTTGAGATAGATTTCCTGTCCCTTCCAGTCGGCAGGCACGGTGAAGGTTCTGCGATAGGAACCCACTTCGTTGCGGTTGCGATAGGTCATCCAGTCTTTAGGTGGTGTACGCATCACTCCACCCTTCCAGTCGTTCATCGGCTGCCAGGAGTGCTGGAAGATGACGCGCTGGTTGGAATAGAGCGGATCTCCATACTTGTTCTTTCCGTCTCTCTGCAATCCAGCCATGTTCCAGCTTACCGGCACCTTGATGTCGTCCCATTTCGACACGTCATAGTCGGTACGGAAGAAATCCTTCGGACGTTCATCCGGATTCGGAGCCCAGTGGAATTTCCACATGCCATCGAGTGATTTCCAGTAGGAACTGTTTTCCGGCAAAACCTTTCTTGCCTCCTCGATGTTTCTGAACGAGAAGAACCAAGCGTGCGGCTGCAGCTTGTTAACAGCCACGGAATCAGGACTTTGCCATTCCCATCCCGTAGGTGCAGCCTGCTGCTGGTAGAAATATCCTCCCAGCGTGCCGTCGGCCCAGGCGGCTGGAGCACAGAGCATTCCAGCCAAAAGTAATAAATATGTTCTATTCATTTAGTTATGTTGTTTACGATAAGTTTGCTTCTTGGGAGCCAATTTCTTCCAGGAAGCAAACTTTTCTTGATAATTCTAATTTTCTGATGATTATCTTTATGTCATAATCATCCTTATTTCTTGGCAACCATCGCCTTCTTGGCAGCAGCCACTGCCTTGTTGTACTTGGCTGTGGCGCTCTTTACGGCCTTGGCGTTGTTTGTCTTCTTGGCAGCAGCCACTGCATCATAGAGCTTCCACAGATTATACTTGGCGGTAGCTTCCTTCTGAGCCTTGGTGTAGGCAGCAGCGGCAGCCTCGGTAGCAGCCTCGTCGGCTGGAGAAGCATACTGATGCTTGTACCCCTGCTCCTTGTTCCAGAAACCACGGGTGAAATCAGGGAAGGTTACAGGTGCACAGTTGTTATCCATAGAAATGGCACCCAACTCTGCCAGCGAGCACCACTCAGCCAAGTCGTAAACGTCCATATCCAAAGGCAAACCGTTCTGCAGGCAGTAAACCAATCGGGAATCCATGATGAAGTCCATACCTCCGTGACCCATCTGACGGCCCAGCTCACCATACTTCTTCAAGATTGGGTGATAGTATTTCTTCACCAGTGCAGCCTTCTGCTCCTTGTTCATGAAGCCGTGAGCATTGAGATTATCCATCTGAGGCGCTCCTGTTCCCTTCAATGCATCGCCTGAAAGGGCGAACTCCTCGGTAGGATACTTGGTAGCGTAACCCTTGGTACCGGTCAACTTAAACAGTCGGTTGTATGGCTGAGGAGTCATCACGTTGTGCTGAATCTCCACCACCTTACCCTTGGCTGTACGCATCAAGGTAGTGGTATGGTCGCCGTTGCGGTACTCCTTGCACTCCTTGCCGCTCTTCTTGGAAACCCAATCCTTACCTACGAAAGATTCTGTATCCATTGCAACCAATGTAGTGAAGCGGTCGCCACGGTGGATGTTCAGACACTGAGCCACAGGACCCAAGCCGTGAGTAGGATAAACGTCACCACGATTCTCCATGTTGTACTTCATGCGCCAGTGCAGATTGTCCTTGTCGTTATCATTAGGGTCTTTCCAGTAAGCATCCCAGAAGTCTTCCAGGCAGTGGATGTAGGCGCCCTCGGCACGGATGATGTTGCCGAACACGCCGGCCTGAGCCATAGCCAGGGCGTTCATCTCGTAATAGTCGTAGCAGCAGTTTTCCAGGATGAAGCAATGCTTGCGGGTCTTCTCACTCATGTTGATCAGGCTCCAGCACTGGTCCAGGTTCATGGCACTAGGTACCTCGATGGCAGTATGCTTGCCGTTTTCCATGGCACACTGAGCCACTGGGAAATGGTGGTTCCAGTCGGCAGCGATGTAAACCAGGTCGATGTCTGGGCGCTTGCACAGTTCCTCGTAACCCTTTTCTCCGCTGTAGATGGCAGCCGGTTTCAAGCCCTGCTTGCGCAGGAATTCCTGCGATTTCTCAGCGCGCTCCTCCTCGTAATCGCAAAGAGCCACGATTTCAACACCAGGAATGTGGCAGAATCTCATCACCGCCCATGGTCCACGCATACCGAGTCCCACGAATCCCACGCGCACGGTCTGCAATTTTGGAGCCTTGAGTCCTAATACGTTCTGCTGTCCGGCAGGACGTTCGGGAGTTTCCACTACGATAGTACCCTTGTCCCAATGCCACTTGGTATTAGGCGACAACGACTGTGCGCCTGCTGTAAGAGAGAATGCAGCCAAAGACGCAATCAAAAAACTTTTGATTTTCATTTTTTTCATCTAGCAACACTGTTAGTTAGAATATATTTAGGAGTCCCGGTGGTCTCTGAAGGTCCGGGATTATGTAGCATCATTGGCATCATCTGTTTTAGTGTTGCATTAGAAAACAGACAAACCTCTGAAAACCACTGCAAATATACGAATAAAATTTGAGATTTCGCATATCTTTTAGTATTTTTTTAATGAAGATGTGGGAAAAAGATAAAATATCTTAGAATCATTTTCGCAGTATGTCATTTCCGGTCATTTTCGAATCAGCACATAGATGATGACGGGAGCACCGAAGAGCGGGGTTATAGCATTGAGCGGAATGATTCCTCCATCAGAAGGCAGCGTGCAGAGCAGATTGCAGAGCAAGGCAAGCACGGAACCCATGAGCATCGTGGCTGGCAGCAGGCGACGATGGTTCTCCGTGCCGATTACAAGACGGGCAATGTGGGGAGTGGCAAGACCGATGAAGGCAATGGGACCGCAGAAGGCTGTTACCACCGACGTGAGAAGACCCGTAACGACCAGCAGGGCAATGCGGAGCCTGCGGATGCGAAATCCCAGATTCTCGGCATACTGTTCGCCTAGGAGCAGGGCATTGAGCGGCTTGATGAGCAGAAGAGAAGCCAGCAATCCGAGGATGGCAATGGGAATGAACCATCTCACCTCTCCCATCGAGACATTGCCGAAACTTCCCATGCCCCAAACCATATAGGATTTCACACCCTCTGCCGTGCTGAAGAAAGTCAGCAGCGAGATGGCACTGCTGGCAAGATATCCTATCATCAGACCAATGATGAGCAACACCGTATGACTGCGAACGATGGCTGAAAAGAAAGTGATGACTCCCATCACCAGCATCGCCCCCACAAAGGCAGCCAGCAGGATGGCAAGGAAACCGCCGACAGCCACCCCATCGGCAGTATCGAGAAAGCCCATGCCCCAATCGTCCAGCGAAATGGTGCCGCCAAAGGCGAGCATCACTACGGCAACCGCCAAGCCTGCTCCGCTGCTGATGCCGAAGACATCAGGACCCGCCAGGGGATTGCGGAAAGCCGTCTGGAGAAGCAGTCCGCTCGTGGCAAGGGCTGCACCCGAAAGCAATGCCGTGATGGCTTGCGGCAGACGGGATTCCAAAACTATGTAACGGAAAGTTTCGGAGGAGGAATCGGCTGAATTTCCCGAGAGAATCGCCATGACCTCCCGCCACGGGATGCTGACGCTGCCCCAAGCCAGATTGGCAAGAAACAGCAGGATGATGGTGCCAGCCAGGGCGAAAACGTATAAAAGTCCTTTGTTCATCATAAGTTCACGTTTAAAGAATCATTTCAAGATTCAAGAATGATTTCACCTGAGAATAAAAAATGCTCCGGGAAAAGTCGTTCGACTCTTCTCGGAGCATCTCAGTTATTTCAAAAAGAGTTCACACCCGTTGTTACTTGCTCTCCTCTTCAGCCTTCTTGGTCTCTGCAGCTGTAGGACCATAGTAGCCGTAGTAAGCCTGGTAACGTGTGTAGCCCCAGTTAGCCTGAGCCTTCTCTGGGTCGAGCTCCTTAGCCTTGTCGAGCACCTTGACAGCCTCCTTGTAAACTACCTTGCGACCGTTAGGATCCTGCAAAGCACCAGCCTTGCTGTTGTAGCAAGCACCGAGGTAGGTCAACACAGTTACGTTGTCTGGCTTGGCAGCAAGAGCCAGCTTCAGGTTCTTGATGGCATTGTCAGCATCGTTCTTCTGGATATACATCATACCCAGGTTGGCGAGTGCAACGAAATTGCTAGGGTTCTTGGCGATGGCTGCGTTCAGAAGCGCCTCCTGCTCCTTCTCCATCTTCATAGAAGAATACATAGAGTTCAAACCGTCGAGGATTACTTCGTTGTTCTCGTCCTGAGCATAGAGACCCTTGAGCTTGTCTACGTAAGCCAGAGAGTCGGCATGAGTCTTCAAACCGTCCTTCATTACATAGAGCTTGAGGTTGAGAGCATCCTTAGCCTCCTTCTCGCTCTTCATGGCGATGTCGCAATACTTCTCGCAACGGGCTGCATCCTTAGCCTGATAAGCATAGCGTGCAGCGAAGAGAGCTACCTGACCGATATACTCCTTCTCGCCATCCTTCTGCTTAGCGTCGATGCCGGCGAAGAGAGGCTCTGAATCTGTATCGAGGAAAGCACCCCAGTACTTCAAAACCTCATCAGCCTTGTTGTTCTGCGCTGCAGTCTGACCTGCATTGACGAGCTGAACACGAGCAGCCCAAACGCGGGCAGCGTTGCTACCGAACTTAGGAGCTACCTTACCCTTGGCATTAGGAAGCTGATCATACTTGTAGCACTCAATGGCATTCATCAGCGCATTGTAAGCGCCTTCGTTCATTGCGTTCTCGTCGATAGGATCATTCTTCTTCATGATCTGGTTGGTCTGCATGATGCTCTGCTGGTCGTTGTAAGCCTTCATACTGAGGTCAACGAGCTTGTTGTAGGCCTTGGCCTTCTCTGCGTCGTTAGCCAACTGACCCAGGTTCTGCTTCAGCAATGCCTCTGCCTCAGCGTAAGTTTTAGCCTTCATGACAGCCTTAAGTGCATCACTGTCGCCTGCAAATGCTGATGTGGCACCTAGTACCATCATAGCAGCTACGATTAACTTTTTCATTTTCTCTTTAAAGTTTAAAAGTTGTTATTGATTTTTTACGCGTCTTCAATATTATGTGAACGAGTGTTCAAAATGTTACTCCTGAACGTTCTCGTCTTCATTATTCTCCAACTCAGCTTCTGCCTCGGCTGCCTCTTCGGCTGTCTTGGCGCCCACCGTATCGTTCTCTATCTCCTCGCTCTTCTTGGCCCATGCCGAACGGCTCTCTTCTTCTACCGAAGCTTCGAGCTCTGAACTCATCACCTTGCATACGCTGGCAATGACATCGTTCTTCTTCGACAGGTTGATGAGGCGGACACCCTGGGTGGCACGGCCCATCACGCGGCAGTCGGCAACGGCAAGGCGAATCACGATGCCGCTCTGGTTGATAATCATCAGGTCGTTATCATCGGTAACGTTCTTGATGGCTACCAGGCGACCAGTCTTATCGGTGATGTTGAGGGTCTTCACACCCTTACCGCCACGGTTGGTTACACGGTAGTCAATCACGTCTGAACGCTTGCCGTAACCCTGCTCGCTCACTACCATCACGGTCTCACGCTCTGGGTCGTTGACAACAATCATACCTATCACAGCATCGTCGCCTTCGTCGAGTCGCATACCGCGAACACCGGTAGAGGTACGGCCCATGGTGCGGATCTGGTCCTCATTGAAGCGAACGGCACGGCCATTGCGGTTGGCGAGAATCAGCTCGTTGTGACCATTGGTCAGGCGAACATCTACCACCTCATCGCCTTCTACGATGTTGATGGCAATCACACCGTTGGCACGTGGACGGGAGTAAGCTTCCAGGCTGGTCTTCTTCACCGTACCATTCTTGGTAGCGAATACTACGTAATGGCTGTTGATGAACTCAGCGTCGTTCAAGCCTCTGAGGCGGAGGAATGCATTCACCTGGTCATCGCTCTCGATGTTGAGGAGGTTCTGGATAGCACGGCCCTTGGAGTTGCGGTCGCCCTCAGGAATCTCGTAGCACTTCAGCCAGTAGCAGCGGCCCTTCTTGGTGAAGAACAGCATGGTCTGGTGCATGGTGGCTGGATAGATATACTCGGTGAAGTCCTTGTCGCGAGTGCGGGCTCCCTTGGCACCAACGCCGCCGCGAGCCTGCTCACGGAATTCCGACAGAGGAGTGCGCTTGATGTAACCCAAGTGACTCACGGTGATAACCACTGGGTCGTTAGGATAGAAATCCTCTGGGTTGAACTCGTGGTCGTCTGGCTTAATCATGGTGCGACGGGCGTCACCATACTTCTCCTTCACCTCGTTGAGCTCGTCCTTCATCACCTTCTTGCAAAGCTCTGGGTCGTTGAGAATCTGATTCAGGTAGTCGATGGTCTTCATCAACTCGTTGAACTCGTTGTGCAACTGCTCCAGGCGCAAGCCGGTGAGCTGACTCAATCGCATATCCACGATGGCCTTACTCTGCAGTTCATCCAGCTCGAATCGCTTCTCCAGGTTGCGCTGGGCATCGGATGGAGTCTTGCTGGCACGGATAATGTGAACCACCTCGTCGATGTTGTCGCAGGCGATGATCAGTCCTTCGAGGATATGAGCACGCTCCTGCGCCTTCTTCAGTTCAAACTGGGTGCGGCGGATAGTTACGTCGTGACGATGGTCTACGAAGTACTTCACGCATTCCTTCAGGCTTAAGAGGCGTGGACGACCATTGACCAGGGCAATGCAATTCACTGAGAATGAGCTTTGCAGAGCGGTCAGCTTGAAGAGTTTATTCAAGAGAACGTTGGCATTCGCATCACGCTTTACGTCTACCACGATGCGCATACCCTGACGGCCAGACTCATCGTTTACGTTGGCAATGCCGTCAACTTTGCCTTCCTTGGCAAGGTCGGCAATCGCCATGACGAGCTGCTCCTTGTTTACACCGTAAGGAATCTCGGTGATTACAATCTTGTCGTGGTTCTCGCCGCTCTCGATTTCGGCAGTGGCGCGCACCACGATTCTTCCTCTACCCGTATCGTAAGCGTCCTTCACGCCCTGGATGCCGTAGATGGTGGCACCTGTAGGGAAGTCAGGAGCTGGGATATACTGCATCAATCCGTCGGTATCGATGTCAGGGTTGTCGATGTAGGCGCAGCATCCGTCAATCACCTCGCCCAGGTTGTGGGTAGGGATATTGGTAGCCATACCCACGGCAATACCGTTACCGCCGTTTACCAGCAGGTTAGGAATCTTGGTAGGCATCACGGAAGGCTCCTGGAGGGTGTCGTCGAAGTTGTTCATCATATCCACGGTCTCCTTGTCGAGGTCGTCCATGATGTGCTCACCCATCTTCGAGAGTCGGCACTCCGTGTAACGCATCGCCGCAGGAGAGTCACCATCCACAGAACCGAAGTTACCCTGTCCGTCGATGAGGGTGTAACGCATGTTCCACTCCTGACCCATACGAACCAAGGCACCATATACAGAAGAGTCGCCGTGAGGGTGGTACTTACCGAGCACCTCACCTACCACGCGCGCACATTTCTTATAAGGTTTGTCACTGGTGTTTCCAATACCGAGCATACCGTAAAGAATACGGCGATGCACAGGCTTGAAACCATCGCGCACATCAGGGAGGGCACGAGCCACAATCACCGACATAGAATAGTCGATGTAGCTAGACTTCATCTCCTCCTCAATGTTGATCTTCATGATTCTATCATGATCCATTGTCTGATTTTCGTCCATTTCTTATATTAATAATGTTTATACCTTTTTATATAGTGAATTGTATCATCTGCCCCAGCCATCAGGATTCTGACGTCCGCATGGCGTTTCACCACCCGCCTGCGAAAAGCGAAAAATCGCGTTTAAGGGCATTTATTTGCGTTCTAAGCCGTTTTGTGCTTCCGAAAACACCGACAAAGGTACAAAAAATAAATGAAACAAAATGCTTCGAAGCCGAAAAAAATAATATTTTAGCATTTATTGTATATTAAATAAGTTAAAAAGTTGACCAAACTCTTGCATAATACCAAAATATTGTGTAATTTTGCATCGTAATATAAACATATAAAACATGCAAAATCCATTTCAACATATCAACGATGTACTCAACTTCAGCGGCAAGGAAGCAAGCCGCATGTTGAGAAGTCAGGTGAACACAGAGCACCTGATGTTGGGAATACTGCACGCAAACAACAAGCAGGTGAACGACATCTTTGACCACTTCGGAATCAATGCGGACGTATTACGCTCCACTCTCTATGACTCTCAGGAGAAGGTGATGGAGGAAGTATCCGTGAAGGGAGATGAACCGGAGACTGACAAAAGGAAACAGGGCAAGGGGCTGACCTACAACAGGGAGACTTCTGCCGTGATCAGCGATTCGCTCATAGAGGCACGTCTCTGCTCAGGACATTCGGCCATGGTGGAACCTATCCACCTGCTGCTCGCCATCCTGAAGAACGATCAGAGCGACCCAGCCAAGCTGCTCATCACACAAGGACTTACTTACAGCAGACTCTTTGACTACCTTTCTGGCTACCACGACGAGATTGAGGACAAGCTCAACAAGCTGAACCAGGAGGTGGAAAACTATAAGCGCACCCAGGAAGTTGAAAACGCAACTGAAGAAAACGGGGAACTGACGGATAAGGAAACCGACGGCGACATCATCGCTGCGGGTGACACTGACATACAGAACCACGAAGGCGACCTGATGGACCCGGACGAGGAACCACTCGACTTCAGCGACGAGCATGCTGATTCCAACCGGGGAAACCGTGGGGGCAACAACATGGGCAACAACAAGACCAACATAATCGGTGCCGGATCGAAAACCACGAAATCGAACACGCCAACCCTCGACAAATACAGCTTCGACCTGACCAAGGCGGCAAAGAGCGGAAAGCTCGACCCCGTGATTGGAAGAGACAAGGAGATTAACCGCGTGCTTGAAATCCTGGGCAGACGCAAGAAGAACAACCCTGTGCTGATAGGCGAACCGGGCGTGGGCAAGAGTGCCATCGTGGAAGGACTGGCTCTGTTGCTCGCCAAGCAGGGCAGCGACCAGAGCTCACTCTTCTTCAACAAGCGAATCGTGAGCCTCGACCTTGCCGGTCTCGTAGCCGGAACCAAATACAGAGGACAGTTTGAGGAGCGCATCAAGGGCATCATCAGAGAACTGGAACGCAACGAGGACATCATCCTCTTCATCGACGAGATTCACACGATGATTGGAGCCGGAAGCGCCGAGGGAACGATGGATGCGGCAAACATCCTGAAACCAGCCCTGGCAAGAGGCACCCTGCAGTGTATCGGAGCCACCACCCTGAACGAATATCGCAAGAGCATCGAGAAGGACGGAGCACTGGAAAGAAGATTCCAGAAGGTGATAGTAGACCCTACTACCCCGGAAGAGACGCTGCAGATTCTGCGCAACATCAAGGAACAATATGAGCAGCACCACAACGTAACCTTCACCGACGAGGCACTGGAGGCCTGCGTGAAGCTGAGCGAAAGATACATCAACGACCGCAACTTCCCAGACAAGGCTATCGACGTGATGGACGAGGTGGGCTCACATATCCATATCAATTCTGCCACCGTTCCGGAAGAACTGATTGAGGCAGAGAAAAAGCTCAACGAGATTGTCGCCAAGAAACAGGCTGCCGTGGCTTGCCAGAATTTCGAGATGGCGGCTACCCTGCGCGACTGCCAGACCAAGCAGGAGCAGGACATTGAGGTTATCCGAAAGAAATGGGAACACGGAGACCCGAGCCACCGCACACTGGTTGGCGAGACTGAAGTGACCGACGTAATCAGCCGAATGACCGGTATTCCTATGCAGCGCATGGCTGAATCGGAAAACAAACGACTCAAGGAAATGGCTGATGTGCTGAAGGCGGAGGTCATTGCCCAGGATAGCGCTATAGATAAGGTGGTGAAAGCCATACAGCGCAACAGAATGGGACTCCGAGACCCGAACCACCCTATCGGCGTGTTCATGTTCCTGGGACCTACCGGCGTGGGAAAGACCTATCTTGCCAAGAAACTGGCAGAGGAACTCTTCGGTTCGGCTGATGCTCTCTTCCGCATCGACATGAGCGAATACGCTGAAGGCTACAATACGGCACGACTCATCGGTTCGCCTCCGGGATACGTGGGCTACGACGAGGGCGGACAGCTGACCGAGAAGGTGAGACGCAAGCCTTACAGCATCGTATTGCTCGACGAGATTGAGAAAGCCAGCAGCCAGGTGTTCAACCTGCTGCTCCAGGTGCTCGACGAAGGCCGACTGACCGACGGCAACGGCCGACTCATCGACTTCAAGAACACCATCATCATCATGACCTCGAATGCCGGAACCCGACAGCTGAAGGAATTTGGCCGTGGCGTGGGCTTCAATGCCGGCGGACTGAGCGGTGAGGGTACGCTTATCGGCGAGAAGGACAAGGAATACGCAAGAAGCGTGGTTCAGAAGAGCCTTGCCAAGCAGTTTGCCCCAGAGTTTCTGAACCGTCTCGACGAGATTATCACCTTCGACCAGCTCGACATCAATGCCATCAAGCGCATTGTGGACCTGGAGTTGAAGAAGCTGGTAAAACGTGTGGAAGAAAAGGGTTACCGCTTCCAGATGACCGACAAGGCCAAGGAATTCGTGGCAACCAAGGGCTATGATGTTCAATTCGGCGCTCGCCCACTGAAGCGAGCTATCCAGAACTACGTGGAAGACGGACTCTGCGAACTGCTGATGGAAGAAAGCCTGCAGCCAGGCGACACCATCTGCATCGGGAAGAGTGCGAAGAAAGACGAATTGACATTCAAAAGAAATAAATGAAATGATATAAAGAAAAAAAAATAGAAAAAAGATATAATGAAAAATTTTAGAAAAAAGCTTTTAAGAGAACTTGGAATTTTCTATTCCAAGTTTTTCGGTGTGCTTCAGCGGAAGCCAGTCTACGAGGAACGAGCTGGCTAGTGATAGTCGGCTCGTTCTTTTGTTAATGATAGTTAACGACATGAAAACTTTTCGGAAATCATTTCATCAATTGAAAAATATTCATTACCTTTGCATCCGCTAAAAGAGAAAAAAGCCATGATGGCTCAGTTGGTAGAGCAACGCATTCGTAATGCGTGGGTCGCGGGTTCGAGTCCCGCTCGTGGCTCCTTATATCTATTAGGTTTATAAATATAGCACTACAAAACGCTTATTGCGAGATTAGCACATCGGTAGTGCACGGGCTTCCCAAGCCTGTGAGGCGGGTTCGACTCCCGTATCTCGCTCTCCTATTCTTTCATCCCCCCTTTTCATTATTCACTCCCTCATTTTCATCATCATCCCTTTTTTCATCATTCACCCTCTCTATTTCATCATGCTCTTTTTTTTTGCTTTCCCAGCGTAAACCTTTACGCACGAATTTTGCTGTTTTGAGGTACAATCTACCGATATTTTTTATACCTTTGCATCAGATTTCAGAAAGATATGAAAATCTGATCTCTATACAACATTTATTAAAGAGAAAGAAATAGATGTATAATTTAAAAGTATACTAATTTTAAAACAAATAACAGACAAAATAATAAATCATGAAAGAGCTTAAAGCATTGAACAAGCGCACTGCTCCTAAGAGCGTAGCGCCAGAGAAAATCATCCAGTTTGGCGAGGGTAACTTCTTGCGTGCATTCGTTGACTGGATTGTATGGAACATGAACAAGAAGACCGATTTCAACGGTTCTGTCGTTGTAGTTCAGCCTTTGGCTGGCGGTATGGTTGACTGGTTGAACGGTCAGGACTGCCTCTATCACGTAAACCTTCAGGGTAAGGAGAACGGCCAGGCAATCAATACATTGGAGCGTATCGACGTAATCAGCCGTGCACTGAACCCATATTCTCAGAACCAGGCTTTCATGGCTTTGGCTGAGCAGCCAGAGATGCGTTTCATCATCTCTAACACAACTGAGGCAGGTATTGCATTCGATGACTCTTGCAAGTTCACAGATGCTCCTGCTGCTTCTTACCCAGGTAAGTTGGTTCAGTTGCTGTTCCACCGCTACAAGTTCTTCGAGGGCGACCCAACTAAGGGTATGATCCTGATGCCATGTGAGCTGATCTTCCTGAACGGTCACCACCTGAAGGAGTGCATCTACCAGTATATCGAGCTTTGGAAGGAAGACATGGGTGCTGACTACGAGGGCTTCAAGGAGTGGTTCACCAACCACTGCTATGTTTGCGCTACACTCGTAGACCGTATCGTTCCTGGCTTCCCACGCGACACCATCAAGGAAATCCAGCAGAAGGTTTGCTACAAGGACAACCTCGTAGTAAAGGCTGAGAGCTTCCACCTCTGGGTAATCGAGAAGGCTGAGAACATGACTGTAGAGCAGATGCAGGAGGAGTTCCCTGCTCACAAGGCTGGTCTTCACGTTCTCATCACAGACAACGAGAAGCCATACCACGAGCGTAAGGTTACTTTGCTGAATGGCCCTCACACTGTATTGAGCCCTGTTACATACCTCAGCGGCGTAAACATCGTTCGCGATGCTTGCGAGCACCCAGTATTGGGCAAGTACATCCACAAGGTACAGTTCGAGGAGTTGATGCAGACATTGAATCTCCCTATGGACGAGCTTCAGAAGTTCGCTTCTGACGTATTGGAGCGTTTCGAGAACCCATTCGTTGACCACCAGGTAACCAGCATCATGCTGAACTCATTCCCTAAGTTCGAGACTCGCGACCTCCCAGGCGTGAAGATTTACTTGGAGCGTAAGGGTGAGTTGCCACAGGGATTGGTATTCGGTCTTGCTGCCATCATCACTTACTATAAAGGTGGTGTTCGTGAGGACGGAGCTCCTATCCAGCCAAACGACGACCAGAAGATCATGGACAAGCTGACTGAGCTTTGGGCTACTGGCGACACCCAGAAGGTGGCAGAGGGTGTACTCGGCTTCGACTACATCTGGCATGAGAATCTGAACGAGACTGTTCCTGGCTTGACAGAGTTGGTTAAGAAGGATCTCGACCTCATCCAGGAGAAGGGTATGTTGGAGGCTGTGAAGACCATCCTCTAATTGACGTAGAATAAGTAATTAAGGTAAAAGGATAGTAAAAAAGAGTCCGGTAAGTTCAAGCATGGCTTGATTCTTACCGGACTTATTTTTTATCAGAGTATTTTCATCATGAAATGTAAAGCCAATAAATGGCCAGGAGCACCAAAACCATAATGGAGCCTACCACCATCTTGATCATGCAGGTGGCAACCTTCTTCAAGACAACGATTCCAATTACCAGAGCCGCCAATGCAAAAGCATAATAAAGGAAATTATCCATTGCGCCCCTCCTTTCTGAATGGCTTGCGATTTGCATTAAAAGGCTTCTTTCCTCTTTCACCGAATGGCTTGCTATCTTCCTTCATCGCTCTGACGAACTCGTTAGGAATCGGAGTCTCGAACTCCATCGGCTGATGGGTTACCGGATGGTAGAAGCAGAGCACATAAGCATGCAGGCAAAGACGACCGCATGGATCATCGCCATTACCATACTTAATGTCACCACAAACTGGGTGTCCCATATCGGCAGTATGCACACGAATCTGGTTCTTTCTACCCGTCTCCAGCTTATATTCCACCAGAGAATGCTCGGTGGTGCGCTGCAGGGTATGGAAATGGGTAACGGCGTACTTGCCGCCATTGTCCGTATCGCTGGCATAAGTGATATAAGCCTTGTTATCCTTCAGCCAGTTGGCTACGGTTCCCTCATCTTCCTCCATCTCTCCGGAAACCAGGGCCACATATCGGCGGTCGTAAACGTTATGATGCCAGTCATCCTCCAGCGCAAGCTCGGTCTGCTTATCCTTGGCATAGATCATCAGACCCGAGGTGTCACGGTCGAGTCGGTGAACCACGTGAGCCTGACAGTTCTGGCGGGTCTTGTGGAAGTAATCATCCAATACGGTCTTCACGTTGAGCGTAGAATGACCGGCAGCCATGCTGAGGATACCCACGTTCTTCTCAACTACGATGATGTAGCGGTCTTCGTAAACAATCTTGATGTATCTGCTCTTGAAGACCTCCTGGTTCTTCTTGGTCTTGCTTACGCTCACCTTCATGCCCGGTTTCAAGGCGTAGTCAAACTGGGTGATGGTCTTTCCATCCACCTTGATTCCCCTACCCTGCAAGGTTTGCTTCACCTTGGTCTTGCTAGGACCCTTCACGTTCTCCATCAGCCACTCCAACAGCTGTGCTGGTTTCTCCACCTTGTAGTGGTCGTATTCGTTGGGGTTGCCATAGCCGTAAGCATTGTTGCTGTGCTTACTGAAACTACCTTTATTATTCTGTTGTTTCATTTCTTATTTTGTTGCTATCTTGTGTCTTGATCAGCCCCTCTTGGTGCCAATTCAGCCTACAAAAGTAAGAATTTTCTGCAAAATAACAAAGAAGAGCCCCTTTTTTAACTAAAAATTAGTAACTTTTGCCAATAAAACATTGATATACAAATAATTTTTCGTAACTTTGCACCCAAATTAAGATAAAATCAGATAAAAGATATTTAGAAATAAGGAATGATTACAGTAACAAATCTTGCAATTCAATTCGGTAAGCGAGTGCTTTACAAAGATGTAAACCTCAAGTTCACTCATGGTAATATTTACGGTGTAATCGGTGCCAACGGTGCCGGTAAGTCTACCCTGCTCCGCGCCATCAGCGGCGACTTGGAGCCAAACAAGGGAACTGTGGAGATGGGACCAGGCGAGCGCCTTTCCGTTTTGGAGCAGGACCACTTTAAGTATGACGAGTTCCGCGTGATGGACACCGTACTGATGGGCCATCAGCCATTGTGGGAAAACATGAAGGAGCGCGAGCGCCTCTACGCTAAGCCAGAAATGACAGAGGAAGATGGTAACCTGGCTGCTGAGCTGGAGCTCAAGTTCGCTGAGATGAATGGTTGGGAGGCTGAAAGCAACGCTGCCCAGCTGCTCCAGAACCTTGGCGTAAAGGAGGAACTCCACGATAAGCTCGTAGGCGAACTTTCTAACACAGAGAAGGTCCGCGTGATGCTGGCGAAGGCTCTCTTCGGTAACCCAGACAACCTCCTCCTCGATGAGCCTACCAACGACCTCGACCTCGACACCGTAGAGTGGCTGGAGGAATACCTCAGCAACATCGAGCAGACCGTTCTCGTGGTTTCTCACGACCGTCACTTCCTCGATGCTGTCAGCACACAGACCGTGGATATCGACTTCGGTAAGGTAACCATGTTCGCCGGTAACTACTCTTTCTGGTACGAGAGTTCTCAGTTGGCTCTCCGTCAGGCTCAGAACCAGAAGATGAAGGCCGAGGAGAAAAAGAAGCAGTTGGAGGAGTTCATCCGCCGATTCTCTGCCAATGTGGCTAAGAGTAAGCAGACCACATCCCGCAAGAAGATGTTGGAGAAGCTGAATGTTGAGGAAATCCGCCCATCTAGCCGTAAATACCCAGGCATCATCTTCCAGATGGACCGTGAGCCAGGTAACCAGATTCTGGAGGTTGAGGGCTTGAAGGCTTGCGATGAGGACGGAACAGTGCTCTTCGACAATGTAAACTTCAACATCGAGAAGGGCGAGAAGGTGGTATTCCTCTCTCATAACCCTAAGGCGATGACTGCGCTCTTCGAGATCATCAACGGCAACCGCAAGGCTGACGCAGGTGAATACAAGTGGGGTGTAACCATCACCACTGCCTACCTCCCACTCGACAACACCGAGTTCTTCCAGAGCGACATGAACCTGGTAGATTGGCTGAGCCAGTATGGTCCAGGCAACGAGGTAGCGATGAAGGGCTACCTGGGAAGAATGCTCTTCAGCGGCGAGGAAGTGCTGAAGAAGGTGAACGTGCTCTCAGGAGGTGAGAAGATGAGATGTATGATTGCCCGCATGCAGTTGCAGAACGCCAACTGTCTGATTCTCGATACTCCTACCAACCACCTGGACTTGGAGAGTATCCAGGCATTCAACAACAACCTGGTGGCTTTCAGAGGCAACATCCTCTTCGCCAGCCATGACCACGAGTTCATCAACACCGTGGCAAACCGCATCATCGAGCTCACTCCATCTGGAACCATCGACAAGCTCATGTCTTACGACGAGTATATCTACGATGAGGCCATCAAGGAGCAGAAGGCAAAGATGTATGGTGTGCAGCAGTAACCAGAATACACATATTTATATATATAGAGAGAGTGCCAATCTGATGCGAATCGGATTGGCACACTCTTTGTTAAATACCTAATAAAAAATAATCATGTTTAAAAAATTTAAGACTATGTCACAAGAAAAGAATATAAAAGTTGAAGACGGTAACGCTCAGGAGCAGGTTCATAACGAGAACGCTGAGCAGAACGCTACTCAAAACGAGAATAATGCCGAGGCAAATGCCGAAGAGCAGGAAGCTGGAACTGACAATGAGTCGGCTAAGGCTGACAACAAGGCAGAGAACGCTGACAACAAGGCAGAGAACGCTGAGGTTGACCCATTGACCAAGGCTCAGCAGGAAGTGGAAGAACTCAAGAAGACGCTGCTCTACAAGACTGCAGAATTTGAGAACTACCGCAAGCGCACCATGAAGGAGAAGGCAGACCTTATCCTCAACGGCGGCGAGAAGACCATTTCTGCCATCCTCCCTGTTCTCGACGACTTTGAGCGTGCACTCGCCGACAAAAGCGAGGACCCTAAGGTCATCAAGGAAGGCGTACAGATGATTTTCAATAAGTTCGTAAAGACACTTGAGGGTCTTGGCGTGAAGAAGATTGAAACTGCCGACAAGGATTTCGATGTGGATTTCCACGAGGCCATCGCCATGGTACCAGGAATGGGCGACGACAAGAAGGGCAAGGTAATCGACTGTGTACAGACTGGTTACACCCTCAACGATAAAGTGATTCGTCACGCCAAGGTTGCCGTAGGTCAATAATCTGAGCGCCAATCATCTTCGTGATTTAATTGCCTATAATTTGATTGGCTTCAGTTTATCCATCATCAAGGAGGAGAATATCATTCAAGAAACATCATTATTAGAATAAAGAATTAGCAATGGCTAAGAGAGACTATTATGAGGTGCTTGGCGTAGATAAGCAGGCATCAGAAGACGAAATCAAGAAGGCTTACCGCAAGATAGCCATCAAGTATCACCCTGACCGCAACCCTGGCGACAAGGAGGCGGAAGAAAAGTTCAAGGAAGCTGCCGAGGCTTACGAGGTTCTGCACGACCCTCAGAAGCGTCAGCAGTACGACCAGTTTGGATTCAACGGTCCTCAGGGCGGATTCGGCGGCGGATTCGGTGGTGGAGCCAGCATGGACATGAATGACATCTTCTCTATGTTTGGCGACATCTTCGGCGGACACGGGGGATTCGGCGGATTCGGCGGTGGCTTTGGAGGCGGTGGCGCTCAGCCACAGCAGTATCAGGGAAGAGACCTGCGCGTTCAGGCTAAGCTCACCCTGCAGGAAGCCTTCACAGGATGCACCAAGAAGTTTAAGATTCGCAAGGACGTGACCTGTACGGCTTGTCACGGTTCGGGCTGCGAGGCTGGTTCTCAGCCAGAAACTTGTCCTACCTGTCACGGCACGGGTTACACCGTACGCACGGTTCGCTCTATGTTCGGAACCATGCAGACCCAGGCTGCCTGCCCTACTTGCGGCGGCGAAGGCCATGTAATCAAGAACAAGTGTAAGGCTTGCGGCGGCGAGGGTATCGTTGCCGGCGAGGAAGTGGTAGAGATAAACATCCCGGCAGGTGTTGACGACGGAATGGTTGTCACGGTTCCTGGCAAGGGTGGTGCCGGCAAGCACAATGGCGTGAACGGCGACCTGCAGGTGATTGTACGCGTGGAAAAGAGCGAACAGTTTGAACGCCAGGACAAGGATCTCTATTACAATCTCGTGCTCGACTTCTCGACAGCCGTTCTTGGCGGCGAGATAGAGATTCCGACACTCGAAGGCAAGACCACCATCAAAATAGAACCGGGAACTCAGCCAGGCAAGCAGCTTCGTCTTCGCGGCAAGGGAATGCCGGCCATCAAGGGATATGGTTACGGAAGAGGCGACATCATCGTCAACATCACCGTCTACATTCCTAAGACTCTGAACAAGGAGGAGAAGGAACTGGTGAAGAAGTTCAAGGAATGCGAGAACTTCAAGGCTGATAATGCTGACAAGAAGTCAATCTTCGACAGCATCAAGAACCTGTTCAAGTAAAAACGGAAGTTGTAGTTTTTAGTATTAATACTGGCAATCTCATGCATTGGCTATCGCCGGTGATGAGATTGCCTTTTTTCATCTCATACATTAATATATAGCTCATGAATTATCAAGAGACAACAGAATACCTTTTTAACAGCACCCCAGTGTTCGAAAAGATTGGAGCCAAAGCATACAAGCCAGGCCTTCAAACCACCCATGCCCTGGACGAACACTTCGGACATCCCCATCGCCAATACAAGACCATCCATATTGCCGGAACCAATGGCAAGGGTTCCTGCTCTCATACCATCGCCGCCATCCTGCAGAGTCAGGGATACAAGGTAGGTCTCTACACCTCCCCTCATCTCGTAGATTTCAGAGAGCGCATCCGAGTTAACGGCGAATGCGTTCCGGAGCAGTATGTCATCGACTTCGTAGAGCAGAACCGAAGCTTCTTCGAACCCCTCCATCCATCCTTCTTCGAACTGACCACTGCCATGGCTTTGAAATACTTTGCCGAGCAGAAGGTAGATTACGCCGTAATCGAGGTAGGACTGGGCGGCAGACTCGACTGCACCAACATCATCACCCCAATGCTTTCCATCATCACCAACATCAGTTTCGACCATACCCAGTTTCTGGGCAACACGCTGGCAGAGATTGCCGGCGAGAAAGCAGGCATCATCAAGCCACACGTGCCAGTGGTTGTAGGCGAATATCTTGAAGCAACCCGCCCTGTGTTTGAAGAGAAGGCGAAGGAGATGCAGGCTCCTATCCTCTTTGCGCAGGATTTCTCTGCGCAGGATACAGAGATGGAAAGCCATATAGAGATGGAACTGAAGGGCTCCTACCAGGAACGCAACAAGAAAACCATCCTTGCAGCACTCAGCATCCTCCGACAGAACACTACTATCGGCAACGCTGCCATCAGAAAAGGCTTCGCCCAGGTTTGTGAACTGACCGGACTCCGCGGCAGATGGGAGAAGCTCAATGATGCACCTCTCACCATCTGCGATACGGGGCATAATCTGGCTGGTTGGAACTATCTGGCTCCACAAATCAAGAGTGTGAAGGCAGAGACCAAGCACATCGTCTTCGGCATGGTTGACGACAAGGATGTGACACACGTTTTGCAACTTTTGAGTCAACAGCTCAAAAACGGGGTAAAATACTACTGGACGCAGCCTTCTACCAAAAGAGCCATCCCTGTGGCGAAACTGAGAGACTTCGCATTAGAGTATGACTTGCACGGAAATGTGTATCATTCTGTAAAAGAAGCATATAAAGCAGCAAAAGAAAATGCGAAAAATAACGATTTCGTCTTCGTTGGCGGTTCAAGTTACGTAGTGGCAGATTTGCTCTCCTGAAAATTTTTAGTTTTTTTAAATCAAATAATTGCTAAAAGATTTGTCACATTCATTTTTTTTTAGTTACTTTGCAGTAAATTACTTTAGTACATAAAGTAGAGTAACTAAACAATGACATATTATGAATACAGAACCAGTTAACAAGTGTGGTTTGAAAAGAGAAGATTTTCAGACCACAGTGAACGGAAAGAAGACTGATCTCTTCGTGTTGAGAAACAAGCAGGGCAACGAGATTGCTGTGACTAACTACGGTGGTGCTGTTGTTGCAATTATGATGCCTGACAAGGACGGCAACTACGCCAACCTCATTCAGGGTCACGACAACATCCAGGATGTCATCAACTCGCCTGAGCCTTTCTTGAGCGTCCTCATCGGTCGTTACGGTAATCGCATCAAGGAGGGTAAGTTTACCCTTCATGGCAAGGAGTATCAGTTGGCATGCAACGATGGCAAGAACCACTTGCATGGAGGTCCTACTGGATTCCACGCACACGTTTGGGATGCAACTCGCATGAGCGACAATGCCGTAGTATTGAAGTACACCAGCCCATACGGCGAGGAAGGATTCTCAGGAGAGCTTACAGTTTGGGTAGCTTACACCTTAACTGAAGACAACGAATTCGTCATCAAGTATCAGGCTACAACCAACAAGATGACCATCTGCAACCTGACCCACCACGCATTCTTCTCTATCCAGGGAATTGCTAACCCAACTCCAACCATCGACAACATCATCTGTCAGGTTAACGCAGACTACTATCTGCCTATAGATGAGGAGTCTATCCCAACAGGTGAAATCCTGAAGGTAGAGGGTACACCATTCGATTTCCGCACTCCAAAGCCAATCGGCCAGGACATCAACGCGGACAACGAGCAGATTAAGAATGGTTCGGGTTACGACCACAACTATGTATTGAATAAGAAGGAAGAAGGCGAGTTGAGCTTTGCTGCTCGCATCAAAGATCCAGTTAGCTGTCGTACCATGGAGGTTTACACCACAGAGCCAGGTCTGCAGATGTACACAGGTAACTTCCTGGCAGGCATCAAGGGTCAGCATGGTGCAACCTTCCCACGCCGCAGCGCAGTATGCTTCGAGGCACAGAAGTTCCCAGATACACCTAACCATCCTTACTTCCCAAGTTGCCGATTGAATCCAGGTGAGACATACACCCAGAAAACAATCTATAAGTTTGGCGTAGAGAAATAAAAATCTTTCATACAATATTAGGAGTTGCTGCCTCTAAACAATTCATGCAGAGGCAGTTGCTCCTTTTTGCGGTAAAACAACTTGAGTAAGCACAACACGGGTAAACCGGCTATAAAACGCAAAAAAAATTAAACATAACAATAAAATATCAACTATCAAAATTAAACAATGGAACAAAAAATTGGAAACAACAACGGTCGCATCATTGCAATCATTACGATGTGTTTTATCTTTGCAATGATTTCGTTTGTAACTAACATGGGAGCACCTTTTGGCAACATCTGGGGCTTTAAGTACTCTTGGGCAGCCATGATGGGTAACTTCATGAACTTTGCCGCTTACCTCTTCATGGGTATTCCTGCCGGCAAGATGATTGAAAACAAGGGTTACAAGAAAACTGCATTGATCGCACTTGCTGTCGGTACAATCGGTTTGATGATTCAGTACTTATCAAGTATCTTCGGTGACGACATCCCAGTCTTTACACTCAGTTCAGGCGCCGTTTGCCTCAACCTGATCATTTATCTGTTGGGTGCATTCATCTGCGGTTTCTGCGTATGTATGCTTAACACGGTGGTTAACCCAATGTTGAACTTGCTCGGTGGCGGTGGTAACCGTGGTAACCAGCTCATTCAGATTGGTGGTACATTGAACTCATTGAGTGGTACTCTTACTCCATTGTTGGCAGGTGTACTCGTAGGTACAGTTACAGCCAATACAAGTATGAGTGACGTTGCTCCTCTCCTCTTCATCGGTATGGCAGTGTTCATCGCAGCCTTCTTCATCATCTGGTTCGTTGCTATTCCTGAGCCAAACATCAAGAAGGAGAATGTACAGTACGACCACAGTCCTTGGTCTTTCCGTCACTGCGTACTCGGTGTCATCGGTATCTTCTTCTATGTAGGTGTTGAGATTGGTATTCCTGCTCAGCTTATCTTCTACATCAGTAGCATGGACTTCACAGGTGCAGCTTCTGTAGGTGGTGCTTTCGCAGCAGTTTACTGGTTGCTTATGATGTGCGGCCGATTCCTCAGCTCATTCATCAGCGGTGCCATTTCTACCAAGACACAGATGATAGTAGTATCATCAGTAGCTATCCTCCTGTTGCTCACAGCCATCTTCTTGCCAGAGGCAAACACATTGAACTTCTCTTTGGCAGGTGATTCAGAGATTGCAAGTCTTCTCAAGCTCGACGACCATGGTACTGGCGTTGTAGCATTTACAATCCCTACCAAGTGTGTACTCATCGCCATCTGCGGTTTGTGTACTTCTATCATGTGGGGTGGAATCTTCAACCTTGCCGTTGAGGGTCTTGGCAAATACACAGCTCAGGCATCAGGTATCTTCATGATGATGGTAGTTGGTGGTGGTGTAATGCCTCTCATCCAGGATGCTGTTGCTAAGGCTGTTGGCCCTATCGCATCTTACTGGGTTGTCATCGCCATGATCGCATACATTCTTTTCTATGCGCTCGTAGGTTGCAAGAATGTCAACAAGGACATCCCTGTAGAGTAATCTTCGAAACAACTTACCCCCAAGTAAAGTAATGCTTTTACTACTCTGGGGTAACAAAATGATAATCAAAACTTTAATAATAACTTTTTAAACTACAGCAATTATGGATATTGAAAAAGTAAGAAGCCGCTTTATCAAGCACTTTGATGGTAAAACAGGTAACATCTATATGTCACCAGGTCGTATTAACCTGATTGGCGAGCACACTGACTATAATGGTGGATTCGTATTCCCAGGTGCAGTTGACAAGGGCATTATGGCTGAGATTCGTCCTAACGGAACAGATACAGTTATGCTCTACTCTATCGACTTGAAGGACCGCGTTGAGTTCAAGGTAAATGACCCAGAGGGTCCTCGCGCTTCATGGGCACGCTACATCTATGGTATCTGCCAGGAAATGAAGGCTTTGGACGTTGACGTTAAAGGTTTCAATGCAGCATTCTATGGTGATGTGCCTCTCGGTGCAGGTATGTCTTCTTCTGCTGCTCTTGAGAGCTGCTTTGCTTTCGCTTTGAACGACCTCTTCGGTGACAACAAAGTTTCTAAGTGGGATCTCGTTCTCGCTGGTCAGGCTACTGAGCACAAGTACGTAGGTGTAAACTGCGGTATTATGGACCAGTTTGCTTCTGTATTCGGCAAGGAGGGCAAGTTGATGCGTCTCGACTGCAACAGCCGTGAGTTTGAGTATTTCCCATTCGAGCCTAAGGGTTACAAGCTCTGCCTGGTTAACTCTAAGGTTAAGCACGAGTTGGCTGGTTCTCCATACAACGACCGTCGTAACTCTTGCGAGAACGTGGTTAAGCACATCGCTGCTAAGCACCCAGAGGCTAAGTTTGAAACTCTCCGCGATTGCACATGGGAGCAGCTGGAGGAAGTTCGCGCTGAAGTTGGCGAAGAGGATTACAGCCGCGCTCACTTCGTATTGGGCGAGAAGGACCGCGTATTAGCAGTCTGCGATGCTCTTGAGAAGGGCGACTACGAGACAGTAGGTCAGAAGATGTACGAGACTCACCACGGTTTGAGCAAGGAATATGAGGTAAGCTGCGAGGAACTCGACTTCTTGAACGATGTTGCCAAGGAGAACGGTGTTACTGGTAGCCGTATCATGGGTGGTGGCTTCGGTGGCTGCACCATCAACTTGGTAAAGGACGACATCTACGACAAGTTTGTTGAGGATGTTACAGCTAAGTTCACAGCTAAGTATGGTCACGCTCCTGAGATTTACCCAGTGGTTATCTCTGAAGGTTCTCACAAGGTTTGCTAATATTCATTATTAATATATATAAAGGAACTGCAGTTGGCGTTTGCCGACTGCAGTTTTTTTTGTGTTCTTTCTTAAACCCAAAAAGAATGCCGAAAAAACAGGGAGAATGAGGGTAAAAACGCCGGAAACAGGGCAATTATATGCAAATAGTGTTAAAAACACACTTTAGAATAAAAAAAGTTAGGGAAAACGCTTGCTAATTCGAAATAAAATTGTAATTTTACACCCAAAATTAATAAACGATATAAAACAACCTAAAAATGAGTAACGCAAAGAACCTCTTTATGGGAGTTGGTTTCGCGGCAATCGCTACCCTCTCAGCTTGTTCTTCAAGCAGCAATGCTAGTCTTACACAGTCAGGCTTAAATCCAGCAGACTTCGATTCTACTGTTTTGGGCAAGAAGACTGAGTTAGTAACCCTCAAGAATGCCAGTGGCATGGAAGTGTGCCTCACCAACTATGGTGGCCGTGTAGTTTCCATCTCAGTTCCTGACAAGGATGGCAAACCTACGGATGTAGTATTGGGTTATGATAACATCCATCAGTATGCAGATACGCTCAACTCTCCATCTGATTACGGATCTTCAGTAGGTCGTTACGCCAACCGTATCAAGGATTCAAAGTTGACTATTGCTGGCAAGACTTACAATCTGAAGCCAAACGATAATGACAACTGCCTCCATGGCGGTGGTGCTACCGGTTGGTTGAATCAGGTTTATGATATTACAGAGAAGAATGATTCTTCTGTAACCTTCACTATCCAGGCAAAGGATGGCGAGAATGGTTTCCCTGGTAATGTGACAGCTACTGCTAAATATACAGTGAAGAGTGATAATACACTCGATATCGAATTTGGTGCAACAACAGATAAGGAAACTGTTGTCAACATGACCAACCATAGCTACTTCAATCTGAATGGCGATCCTTCTAAGGAAGGTTTCGACCAGGTGATGTACATCAATGCAGATAAGTTCACACCAGCTGATAGCCTGTACATTCCAACAGGTGAAATCAAGAGCGTAGAGGGAACTCCAATGGATTTCCGCACTCCTACAGAGATTGGCAAGAAGGTGGATTACAGCTTCGACCAGATCAAGAACGCTACTGGTTACGACCACAACTGGTGTCTGAACACCTATAAGGATGGCAAGGGCGATGACAAGACAGTATGCGCTAGCCTCTATTCTCCAAAGAGCGGCATCCTGCTCGAGGTATTCACCAACGAGCCAGGTATTCAGGTTTACACTGGTAACTTCCAGGGCACAGGCATTGCCTGCAAGCATGGCATCAAGTATCCAAAGCACGTAAGCGTATGCTTCGAGAGCCAGAAGTATCCTGATTCTCCTACCAAGATTGCCCAGGGCGTAAAGGGATGGACTGATGCAACCTTGAAGCCAGGAGAGAAGTACTACTCTCACCTCGCTTACAAGTTCAGCGTTAAGAAGTAAGGAAATCCGCCGGAATGCCTACGGGATAAAGCATCCGAATGGCAATGCGGCGGATTACGAATCCGCCGAACTCCATAGGATTAAGCATCCAATAAAAGAAAGAATAAATAAATAATAAATAAACAAACAATCTTATAGTAATTATGAATTGGAATTCAACAGAATTCGTATGGCTTGATTGGACAGTACTCGCCATTGGTGTAATCGGCGTAATCTGGGCTGTCTGGCATGCGATTGTGAAAGACAGAAAGGCTCAGAAGGGCGAAGACTCTTCTGCTTACCTTTTCGGTAAGGGCGAGCCATGGTATGTAATCGGTATGGCTATCTTCGCAGCCAACATCGGTTCAGAGCACCTCGTGGGTCTTGCTGGTACTGGCGCCAAGAGCGGTGTAGGTATGGCTCACTGGGAGATGCAGGGTTGGATGATCCTCATCCTCGGTTGGTTGTTCGTACCTTTCTATCAGTTGCTCATCAACAAGATGGGTAAGATCATCACCATGCCAGACTTCCTGAAGTTCCGCTACACTCAGCGCACAGGTTCATGGCTCTCAATCATCACACTCGTAGCTTACATCCTCACCAAGGTGAGCGTTACTGCACTTACAGGTGGTATTTTCTTCGAGTATCTCTGGGGCTTGAACTTCTGGGTAGGCGCTATCGGTTTGATCATCCTCACCACCATCTTCACCGTATTCGGCGGTATGAAGGGTGTAATGACCTTGTCAACCATCCAGACTCCTATCCTCGTCATCGGTTCATTCCTCGTGCTCTTCCTCGGTCTCTCTACCCTCGGTGGTGGCAGCATCTCTGCAGGTTGGGCTGATATGATGGACTACTGCGGCAAGTTGAACAACGGCTATGGTACAACTCACATGTTCCACTGGGAGGCAGGTGACTCTATGTATCAGGAGTATCCTGGTTTCGTAGTATTCATTGGTGCAACCATCATCGGTTTCTGGTACTGGTGTACAGACCAGCACATCGTTCAGCGTGTATTGGGTCAGGTTCCTGGCGAGAGCAACGTAGAGGTTATGAAGCGTGCCCGCCGCGGTACTATCGCAGCCGGTTTCTTCAAGGTGCTCCCTTGCTTCATGTTCCTCATTCCAGGTATGATTGCTGCAGCTTTGGCTCAGAAGGGCGCAATTCAGATGAACGAGACCGACGCAGCCTTCGCCATCATGGTAAAGACCGTACTTCCTGCAGGTATCAAGGGTATCGTAACCATCGGTTTCATCTGTGCACTCGTTGCTTCATTGGCAGCATTCTTCAACAGCTGTGCTACCCTCTTCACCGAGGACTTCTACAAGCCATTGAAGAAAGGTATGTCTGAAGCTCACTACGTACTCGTAGGCCGTATTGCTACCGTAGTAGTCGTCATCCTCGGTTTCGCATGGTTGCCAATCATGATGAAGATGGACACCCTTTACAACTATCTCCAGGGTATTCAGTCACTCTTGGCTCCAGCCATGGTAGCCGTATTTGCAATGGGTATCTTCTTCAAGAAGATTACTCCAAAGGCAGGTGAATACACCATGATCACCGGTTTCCTCATCGGTATGCTCCGCCTCGTTACCAACGTCATCACAGATACAGGCAAGGCAACAATGGATGGTGCATTCTGGGATTACACCGCATGGTTCTGGCAGACCAACTGGCTCGTATTCGAGTGCTGGTTGCTCGTCTTCCTCATTATCTTCATGGTAGTAGTGAGCTGCTTCACACCAGCTCCAAGCAAGGAGCAGGTAGAGGCAATCACCTTCACTTCAGACTTCAAGAAGTCTATCCGTGAGAGCTGGGGTGCCTTCGATATCATTGGTACACTCGTAGTAATCGGTCTCTGCGCTGCATTCTACGCATACTTCTGGTAAATATAAAACAAAGCAAGGAGTTAGAAGTTAGGAGTTAGGATTTTCCTTTAGTGTAATCTACAAATATAGTGCAATCAGAATATTGAATCATGTAATCAACATGTGGATTTGCCTATATCCTTCCATCCTTTCTTCTACTTCTGGCTCCCAGCTTTCCAACAACACTCAAAGTTCCCTAACGGGAGCAACCTAAGGAAAACAAAATAAACGATAAATCAATTCTTAGAATCTTAACATTCAAATCAATGCAACCATGACGCAGTTTTATAACGAATACTCCAAGGTATTAGTATCCGTGGATTGTATCATCTTCGGATTCAACGGAAGTAGCCTTCAAGTACTGATAGGCAAACGAAAGATGGATCCAGGACGTGGCGAATGGTCACTCTATGGTGGCTTCGTTGGCGCAGAGGAAAACCTTGAAGATGCAGCCAACCGAGTTATCTACGAACTCACTGGAATGCAAAGTCTCTATATCAGACAGGTGGGAGCATTCGGCCGCATCGACCGTGACCCAGGAGAACGAGTTATCTCAATCGCCTACTGTGCCCTCATCAATGTAGTAGACTACGATGATAGTCTCCGCATCGAACATGGATTGGAATGGGTAAGTCTGAACGAACTTCCAGAACTCTATTCTGACCACAGAACCATGATTCACGACGCCATCTGTCAGATTCGTCGTCGCATCAATCATGAACCGCTGAGTTTCAAGCTCCTCCCCAACCTCTTCACGCTGACACAGCTTCAACACGTGTTCGAGGCAGTAATGGGAGAAGAGATTGACAAGCGCAACTTCCGCAAGCGCGTGAAGGAAATTGACTTCATCGAGAAGACCGAACTAATTGATAAAGTCAATTCGAAACGAGGTGCCGCCCTCTATCGCTTCAACAAGAAGGCTTATGAGGAAGACCCATCGTTCAACTTGAAATAGAATATAGACAGCTCTCTGAAACAGAGCACAATATAACTCTTTGAAATAGAATATTCAACTCAAACTAAATATATTATGTTAGAAGAATTAAAAGAAAAAGTGTTCAAGGCAAACCTTGATCTCGTAAAGCACAACCTCGTGCTCTTTACATGGGGAAACGTGAGTGGCATCGACCGTGAGAAGGGTCTTGTTGTCATCAAGCCATCAGGCGTTGACTATGACACCATGAAGGCTAGCGACATGGTAGTAGTTGACTTGGAAACCGGCAAGGTGGTTGAAGGTGACTTGAATCCATCTTCAGATACCCCTACCCATCTGGTACTCTACCGTGCATTCCCTGAGCTGGGCGGTGTGGTTCATACTCACTCTACTTATGCCACAGCATGGGCTCAGGCAGGTATGGACATCCCTAACATCGGTACTACTCATGCAGATTATTTCCACGATTGCATCCCTTGCACTGATGCAATGACAGAGGATATGATGGCTGAGTATGAATACAATACAGGTGTGGTAATCGTTGATCGCTTCAAGAAGGACAACATCAACCCAGTTCACACTCCAGGCGTATTGGTTAAGAACCACGGTCCTTTTACATGGGGTAAAGATGCAGACCAGGCAGTTTATCACGCAGTGGTAGCTGAGCAGGTGGCTAAAATGGCGTTCATCTCTTTCAGCGTGAATCCAAACACCACAATGAACCCATTGCTCGTAGAAAAGCACTTCAACCGTAAGCACGGTCCTAACGCTTACTACGGACAGAAGAAAAAGCACTAATCTCTGAACGAGATGGATGCTGACAGAAAAAAAGTAATAAAAAAAATAACAATAACAATATTTAAAACAACAAACAATCATGATTAAGGCATTTGAGAATTTAGAAGTATGGTTTGTAACTGGTGCACAGCTTCTTTACGGAGGCGAGACAGTTAAGATAGTAGATGGTCACTCAAAGGACATGGTAGATGGCCTGAACAACAGTGGCATCATCCCTATCAAGGTGGTTTACAAAGGCACAGCTAACTCTTCTGCAGAGGTAGAGGCTGTGATGAAGGCTGCCAACAACGACGCTAAGTGCGTGGGTATCATCACATGGATGCACACCTTCTCACCAGCTAAGATGTGGATCAAGGGCTTGCAGGCACTCGAGAAGCCTCTCCTCCACTTCCATACACAGTATAACGCGGAACTCCCTTGGGATTCTATCGACATGGACTTCATGAACCTCAACCAGTCAGCTCACGGCGATATCGAGTTCGGTCACATCTGCACCCGTATGCGCATCCCTAGAAAGGTAGTTGTAGGCTACTGGAAGAGCGAAGAGGCTCAGAAGCAGATTGCTACTTGGGCTCGCGTAGCTGCTGGTGTTGCTGATGCTCACAACGTACGCTGCCTGATGTTCGGTATGAACATGAACAACGTAGCCGTAACAGATGGCGACCGCGTAGAGTTTGAGCAGCGCATGGGTTACCACGTAGATTACTACCCAGTATCTTCACTCATGGAGTACTACAAGAAGGTAACTGATGCTGAGGCTGATGCACTCGTTGAGGAGTACAAGAAGGAATACACCATCAAGATTGATGAGTCTGGCGAGGAAGTATATTGGGAGAAGGTAAAGAACGCAGCTAAGGCTGAGATCGCTCTCCGTCGCGTATTGAAGGATGAGAACGCAGTAGCATTCACTACCAACTTCGATGACCTCGGCGATGCAGACATCGACGATCCTAACTTCTGCGGTTTCGACCAGATTCCAGGTTTGGCTTCACAGCGCCTGATGGCAGAGGGTTACGGTTTCGGTGCTGAGGGTGACTGGAAGACAGCTTGCCTCTATCGCACACTCTGGGTAATGAACCAGGGCTTGGAAAAGGGTTGCTCATTCCTCGAGGACTACACACTCAACTTCGCTGAGGACCGCACATCTAGCCTCCAGAGCCACATGCTCGAGGTTTGCCCATTGATTGCAACAGACAAGCCAAAGCTCGAGGTTCACTTCCTCGGCATTGGTATCCGCAAGCAGCAGACAGCTCGCCTCGTATTCACATCTAAGACAGGTAAGGGTGTTAAGGCAACAGTAGTTGACCTCGGCAACCGCTTCCGTCTCATCGCAAGTGAGGTAGAGTGCATCGAGCCAAAGACAATGCCTAAGCTCCCTGTAGCTTCAGCTCTCTGGGTTCCACAGCCATCATTCGAGATTGGTGCAGGCGCATGGATCCTCGCTGGTGGTACTCACCACAGTGCATTCTCTTACGATATCACTGCTGAGTACTGGGAGGACTTCTGCGAGATTCTGGGTATTGAGTTCGTTAACATCGACAAGAACACAACAATCAGCAGCTTCAAGCAGCAGCTCCGCAACAACGAGATTTATTACATGCTCAACAAAGCATTGCGATAATTAAAGTAAAGAATGAAGAACGAAGGGCAAAAAGTAATGAAACACGACATTTTACCCTTTGTTCTTTACATTAAACATTTAAAAGAAATGAGCGCAAAAACTATTATAGAATCAGGTAAGGCCATTCTCGGTATCGAGTTTGGTTCTACCCGAATCAAGGCTGTCTTGATCGACACCGACAACAACCCTATCGCACAGGGTAGCTTTGAGTGGGAAAACCAGTTGGTTGATGGTTTGTGGACCTACAGCATCGACACCATCTGGAAAGGCTTGCAGGATTGCTACGCCGACCTGCGGAAGAACGTGAAGGCTGAGTACGACTGCGAAATCAAGCAGTTGGCTGCCATCGGTATCTCTGCGATGATGCACGGATACATGGCTTTCGGCAAGGATGAGAACATCCTCGTTCCTTTCCGCACCTGGCGTAACACCAACACAGCCCAGGCTGCTGCCGAGCTTTCAGAGCTCTTCCACTTCAACATCCCATTGCGTTGGAGCATCTCTCACGTTTATCAGGCTATCCTGAACGGTGAGGAGCACATCAACAAGATTGACTTCCTTACCACTCTCGCCGGTTACATCCACTGGCAGCTCACAGGCAAGAAGGTTTTGGGCGTAGGCGATGCATCTGGTATGCTCCCTATCGATTCCAACACCAACAACTACGATGCAGAGATGGTAGCTAAGTTCGATAAGCTCATCGAGCCTAAGAACTTGGGCTGGAAGATTCTCGACATTCTCCCTGAGGTACTGAACGCAGGCGAAGATGCTGGCGTATTGACCGAGGAAGGTGCAAAGAAACTCGACCCATCTGGCACACTCCAGGCAGGCTCCCCACTCTGTCCTCCAGAAGGTGATGCAGGTACAGGTATGGTAGCTACCAACGCTGTTCGTCAGCGCACTGGTAACGTAAGTGCAGGTACTTCTTCTTTCTCTATGATTGTATTGGAGAAAGCCTTGAGCCAACCTTACGAAGTCATTGATATGGTGACTACTCCAGACGGCAGCCCTGTAGCAATGGTTCACTGCAACAACTGTACTTCCGACCTCAATGCATGGGTAGGTTTGTTCAAGCAGTATCAGGAGTTGCTCGGTGTTCCAGTAGATATGAACGAGGTATTCGGCAAGCTCTACAACCACGCTCTTGAAGGCGATGCTGATTGCGGTGGCTTGATTGCTTACAACTATATCTCTGGTGAGCCTGTAACAGGTTTGGCTGAAGGTCGCCCTATGTTCGTTCGTTCAGCCAACGACCACTTCAACCTCGCCAACTTCATGCGTGCCAACCTCTACGCTTCAGTAGCTGTATTGAAGATTGGTAACGACGTATTGTTCAAGGACGAGAAGGTGCAGGTAGATCGCATCACAGGTCATGGCGGTTTGTTCAAGACCAAGGGTGTAGGTCAGCGCATCCTCGCAGCAGCTATCAACTCTCCTATCTCTGTAATGGAGACAGCAGGCGAAGGTGGTGCCTGGGGTATTGCCCTGCTCGCAGGCTATCTCGTTAACAACGATGAGAAGTTGAGCCTTGCAGATTACCTCGACAAGAAGGTATTCGCAGGCAATACAGGTGTAGAGATTGCACCTACAGCAGAAGACGTTGCAGGTTTCGATAAGTACATCGAAACTTATAAGGCAGGCTTGGCCATTGAACAGGCAGCCGTAGCAAACAAAAAATAATCCAATAAAAAATAAGTATGTTTGTGGGGGAATTTTCCCTCACAAACGTATTATAAATAAAATATATCAATTCAACCCTATTTATAAACAAAGACAAAAACTTACATAAGACATGAACAGACTTTTCGCTACTGCTCTCTTATCTGCAACTGTAGCCTTCTCAGCACAGGCTCAGGATGTGACAGGCACAATCCATGCGAACCAAGGTACGCAGAAGATTAATCGAGAAATCTATGGTCAGTTTGCCGAACACCTCGGTAGCTGCATCTATGGTGGTCTCTGGGTGGGTCCGGATTCCAACATCCCTAATACCCAGGGATATCGCAACGACGTGCTCCAAGCCCTCAAGGACCTCAAGGTTCCTGTATTAAGATGGCCAGGAGGATGCTTCGCTGACGAGTATCACTGGATGGACGGTATCGGTCCTCGCGAGAAGCGCCCTAAGATGCAGAACAACAACTGGGGTGGCACCATCGAGGACAACTCCTTCGGTACTCATGAGTTTCTGAATCTCTGCGAGATGCTGGGCTGCGAGCCTTACATCAGCGGAAACGTGGGTTCAGGCACAGTAGAGGAGTTGGCTAAATGGGTGGAATATATGACCAGCGACGGCGATACTCCTATGGCCAAGCTCCGCCGACAGAACGGTCGCGATAAGGCCTGGAAGGTGAAATACCTCGGCGTGGGTAACGAGAGTTGGGGATGCGGTGGAAACATGCGTCCAGAGTACTACTCTGATCTCTATCGCCGCTACTCTGTATATTGCCGCAACTACGATGGCAACGAGCTTTACAAGATAGCATCGGGAGCCAGTGACTACGATTACAACTGGACCAAGGTGCTGATGGACCGTGTAGGTCACCGCGCCAACGGAATCTCCTTACATTATTATACGGTAACCGGCTGGAACGGCAGCAAGGGTTCTGCCACCAAGTTCAGCAACGACGACTACTACTGGACCATGGGCAAGTGCCTCGGCATCGAAGATGTAATCAAGAAGCACGAAGCCATCATGGACAAGGCAGACCCAAAGAAGCAGATTGGTCTGCTCGTAGATGAATGGGGAACCTGGTGGGATGAGGAGCCAGGCACCATCAAGGGCCACCTCTATCAGCAGAACTGCATGCGCGATGCCTTCGTTGCCGCTCTCTCACTGAATGTCTTCCATCGCCATGCCGACCGCATCAAGATGGCAAACATCGCCCAGGTGGTCAACGTGCTCCAGTCTATGATTCTGACAGATACCAAGGGTACCGGCCACATGGTACTGACCCCAACCTACCACGTATTCAATATGTATAAGGACTTCCAGGATGCTACCTTCCTGCCAATGGATGTGAAGTGTGATTCTCTGGATGTTCGTGGCGACCAGCACGCCAAGGATGGCAGAAAGATACCTCTGGTATCAACTTCTGCAGCCAAGAAGGCAGACGGCACCGTGGTAGTATCACTCGCCAACGTAAGTCTCGACAAGGCACAGGAGGTAGAGTTCAACCTCGATGGCCTGAAGGCTCCAAAGGCAGTGGCAGGACAGATTCTTACCTGCAAGAAGGTGAGCGATTTCAACGATTTCGAGCACCCTGAGGTAGTGAAGCCAGCCACCTTCAAGGATGCGAAATTGAAGAAAAACACCTTGAAAGTGAAAATTCCTGCAAAATCTATCGTAGTTTTGAAAATAAAGTAGTATATTTGTAGGGTAATTCAATCAATTCATCAGCCCTTTCTTGGTTAAGGGGCTGATGAACAAACAGTTCCGCAAATCCATTGCACCAAGGAATGAGATGGCAGGAATGTTTCAGCAGAAATCAGTAGAAAATCAGTAGAAAATCAGTAGAAAATCTATAACAATAATAAATACATTATATTATGATGAACGACATTAAAGTAATGAATCATGCAGCAGATAATATCCGTATCTTGGCTGCTTCAATGGTAGAAAAGGCTAACTCTGGTCACCCAGGTGGTGCTATGGGTGGTTCTGATTTCATCAACGTGCTCTTCGCTGAGTACTTGGTTTATGATCCAGCAGATCCAACATGGACTGGTCGTGACCGCTTCTTCCTCGACCCAGGTCACATGAGCCCAATGCTCTATGCTGGTTTGGCTATGCGCGGTTTCTTCTCTATGGAAGACCTCAAGCAGTTCCGCCAGTGGGGTTCAGTAACTCCAGGTCACCCAGAGCTCGACCTTGAGCGTGGTATTGAGAACTCATCAGGTCCTCTCGGTCAGGGTCACGCCCTCGCAGCTGGTGCAGCTGTTGCAGAGAAGTTCCTCGAGGCTCGTCTGGGTTCTACTATGATGCAGCACAAGATCTACGCATACATTTCTGATGGTGCTGTAGAGGAGGAAATCTCTCAGGGTGTTGGTCGTATCGCTGGCAACCTCGGCTTGAACAACCTCATCATGTTCTACGATTCCAACGACATTCAGCTCTCTACAGAGTGTGGCGTTGTTATGAACGAGGATACTGAGATGAAGTACAAGGCTTGGGGCTGGAATGTCATCAAGATTAACGGTAACGACGTAGCTCAGATTCGTGAGGCTCTCGATGCTGCCCAGAAGGAGCAGGATCGCCCTACCCTCATCATCGGTAAGACCGTTATGGGTAAGGGTGCCCTCCGCGCAGACGGCACAAGCTACGAGGCTTGCATCAATACTCACGGTGCTCCTCTCGGTGGCGACGCTTACGTCAATACAATCAAGCACCTCGGTGGTGATCCTGAGAATGCATTCGTTATCTTTGACGATGTAAAGGAGATCTACGCTAAGCGTGCTGAGGAGTTGAAGAAGATCGTTGCTGAGCGCAAGGCTGCAGAGGCTGAGTGGCGCAAGGCTAACCCAGAGAAGGCTGCCCAGATGGATGAGTGGTTCAGCGGCAAGGCTCCTAAGGTAGACTGGAGCAAGGTTGAGCAGAAGGCTGGTTCAGCTACTCGTGCTGCTTCTGCTGCTTGTCTCGGCGTTTTGGCAGAGCAGGTTCCTAACATGATCTGTGCATCTGCTGACCTTTCTAACTCAGATAAGACAGATGGTTTCTTGAAGAAGACCAAGAGCATCGTTCGTGGTGATTTCTCTGGCGCATTCTTCCAGGCAGGTGTTGCTGAGTTGACAATGGCTGATATGTGTATCGGTATGATGCTCCACGGTGGTGTGGTTGCAGCAATGGGTACATTCTTCGTATTCTCTGATTATATGAAGCCAGCCGTTCGTATCGCTGCCCTGATGCAGGTTCCTGTTAAGTTTATCTGGACTCACGATGCATTCCGCGTAGGTGAGGACGGACCTACTCACGAGCCAGTTGAGCAGGAGGCACAGATCCGCTTGATGGAGAAGTTGAAGAACCATGCAGGTAAGGACAGCGTTCGCGTATTCCGTCCAGCTGATGCTGACGAGACTACCGTATGCTGGAAGCTCGCTATGGAGAACGTTGATACTCCAACAGCTTTGATCTTCTCTCGCCAGGGCATCGCTAAGTTGCCAGAAGGTACAGATTACGAGCAGGCAGCTAAGGGTGCTTACATCGTAGCAGGCAGCGACGAGAATCCAGATGTTATCCTGGTAGCTAGCGGTTCTGAGGTTTCTACATTGGAGGCTGGCTGCGAGGCTCTGCGTGCCGACGGCATCAAGGTTCGCGTGGTAAGTGCTCCATCAGAGGGCTTGTTCCGTGGTCAGAGCAAGGAGTACCAGGAGAGCGTATTGCCAAAGAACGCTAAGATCTTCGGTATGACTGCTGGTCTTCCTGTAACACTCCAGGGTCTTGTAGGCGCTAATGGTAAGGTTTGGGGTATGGAGAGCTTCGGTTTCTCTGCTCCTTACAAGGTGCTCGATGAGAAACTCGGCTACACAGGCGAGAATGTTTACAAGCAGGTTAAGGATTTCTTGGCTGAGGCTTAATTAGAATAATTAGTTAGGATTCACTTAAAAAAATTAAGTATTATGGAAGTAAAGACAGTTGGTATTGCATGTGACCATGCAGGTTTTCCATTGAAGCAATTCGTATTGGAATATTTGGAGAAGAAGGGTTATCCTGTAAAGGATTACGGTACATACAGCGATGCAAGCGTTGACTATCCTGACTTCGGTCATGCTCTTGGCAAAGGCATTGAGAGCGGCGAGGTTTATCCAGGTATCGGCATTTGCGGAAGCGGCGAAGGTATCGCCATGACATTGAACAAGCATCAGGGTGTGCGTGCCGGTTTGGCATGGTGCAAGGAGATTGCTCATTTGGTTCGTCAGCACAACGATGCCAACGTATTGGTACTTCCTGGTCGTTTCATTGACAACAAGACCGCCGAGGCTATCCTCGACGAGTTCTTCACCACTACTTTCGAGGGTGGTCGTCATGAGCGTCGCGTTAAGAAGATTCCTGTTCAGCAGTAATTGTGCAGAACAGAACATAGCCAAAGCCCCCATCCCGCTTGAAAAGCAGGCTGGGGGCTTTTTTTATTTAGTCTTAAGGCAAAAAATATTTTCCCTTAAGGCTAAATATTTTTTGCCTTAAGGGTAATTATATTCATGATTGATTTCTTCCTCAAGCAATCTACAGCTTATGTTACATCAATCCAAAATTATATCTCGCTTGAGCCAATTTTTATGTTTCTCATATTTATTTTATGCCTTTTTTATTTTTAAGTCCCACAGAAATCACTATTTTTTTAAAAGCTTAAAAGAAATATACAAAATAAGTACGATTGAATACAATATATTAAACATTGTTTCGTTCTTTAAATAAAAGAAAATAAAAAGTATGGAAAATAATCAGAAGAAATTCGGTGATATCCCATCATATATCAAGTGGAATGATGATGTAGATAACCCACGTTTCATACCTGACGGCATGAATGAGATTGAACGAAACATCAAGCGCATAGGCGACTTCATCCTGTCGGGAGTCAGTCTTGTGGCATTCTCGCCTCTCTTCCTTATATGCTATATTGCAGTGAAGAAGGAGGATGGTGGTCCTGCCATCTTCAAGCAGGAGCGCATCGGAAGATTCGGAAGACCTTTCTATATCTACAAGTTCCGCAGCATGAGAGTGGATGCTGAGAAGAATGGACCTCAGCTCTTTGGTCATAAGAAGGATACCCGCATGACTCGTGTAGGCGTGTTCCTCCGTGACCATCATCTTGATGAGTTGCCTCAGCTCTGGAATGTATTCAAGGGCGATATGGCTTTCATCGGTCCTAGACCAGAACGAAAGTTCTATATTGATCAGATTATTGAGCACGATTCAAGATACCAGTTCCTGTATCAGATTCGACCAGGCGTCACTTCCTATGCCACCTTATATAATGGCTATACTGATACCATGGAGAAGATGTTAAGAAGACTGGAACTCGATCTCTACTATCTGGAGCACCGTTCCTGGTGGTTTGATGCCAAGATTTTGGTGAAAACATTCATCAATATCATTTTTGGAAAGAAGTTCTAAGTATTTGTAATAATTTATAAGTCTGATTTAGATATACAAAGAGTGCCAACCCGTGGAACACAGGTTGGCACTCTTTGTTTCATTAGAGGATACAAAATCAGAACTTCTTAAAATAGAGCCGTAATGTTTCCGAGCGCAATATCATCTTATCGCTCTTGTACTTCTCCTTGAAGAAGGGTTCACGAAGATTGTTGATACCATACAAACGGAGATCATCATTGACTACGATGATAGGAATGTCACCTCCATCCGGTCCATTGTCCTGATGCCAATTGTTCTTATAGGGAGTATGAACGATGATGCTATCGGCAGTCTGGTCGAAGCGGAAATAACATCCACGTGGACCAACATCGGCATCATTGCAGGACAGCAACTTAAATTGTACTCCCCAAAAGATGCGACGCTTCGAGTAATCACACCAGCCACCCGTGGCTAGCGTATCTACCCGTTCGAGATGCCAATAGCCATCAAAATAACCATTGTCACTCGTTTCCAACGTACAAGAAGACATACCGAATCCCAGACTCAAAAACATGCAAACTGCCATAAGAGTTTTCTTCAGCTTCAACAGATTCATAGCCTTTCTGATATATCCTATTCTATTTTTCTTATTCATTTTACCTAAAATTATCATCACATAATTTCTTGTCTTACAGACGATTTTTTCTTACCTAAATTTCCCTTTTTGCTGACGGTGAGTTGGAAACCGGCATTGTGCCCCAGCATTTGATTGCTGCCGAAATCCATGCCATAGCCTGCCTTCATCGCCCAACCATGATTGAAGGCATAATTACCCTCAACCAGAAAACTAACGTTATGATGTTTCTTGGTGAACGGCTCGTTATAGGTTCCCCAACCTTTCTGGTAAGTAACCAGCGCACGATAGCCGAATCTATCTGTAGGCTGACCATCGAAACCAAGATGGTAAGCTATGAAACGATTGTCTAACACCTCGATTTTTCCATTATCATTATAGATAGGTGATCGGTAAAGCGGATTGCCCATCACCTGTCCCCAATGCTGCCATCCGGTAAAAGTACCATGGTTGTAATAATCATCCGTTCCCGAAAGATGGTCGGGAATATTGATGGTACGGTCGTGATTATAAGGACCGCTCTGATATTTGGTATAGAGATATTCCACTACCACATTGCGCAACCACTTGCCATACTTGAAATTCAACTCAGTACCCAGCATGATATCCTTGAACGAATAGAGAAAAAAACGGGAGTATTTCTTCTGATTCCACTCATCCGGTCCTTCGCCATAACCATTATAGTCGAGGAAGAAAAGTTGACTGTCGTCCTCAAAGAAATGATCGGCATAGAAGCCGAGTTTCCAGCTGTCGAAGTCATAGTTGAAGCGCATCACCCATGAACCCACTATATCACCAGCCTTATTGATGTATTCATTTTCACCAGGATCAGCGCCACCAGGGAAAAACGCATGCCAGAAGCCACGAAGACCTTTTTCTGATGGCTTCAATATCATCTCGCCACTCGGAGTACGGTAGTAAGGCTTGCCCCCAAACAGGTCTGCCATCTCTACCCCCATCTCCAGACTCCAAGGACAGAATCTCTCCTCGCTGCCTATCTTCAGATAACCTGCCTTGCTATGATAGAGCACTTCGTCGGCATATTTCTGCTCCTTGTTCGTGAAGTCATGCTGCCAACTGTCATCAGTCATCATACCATAGGCGATGTGACCTTTCAGATGCACCCAACCATTGAATATCGGCAAGGTCCAATAATCGGGCAAGGCAAGGCGAACCTGAGGAACAGGGCGCGCATTGATGCCTAGCGTCTGGCTGCCACTTGATAAAGTCTGATTCTTAAGTTCCAGCGGATATTCCTTGGCACCCACGCTCAACACGCCATGAAGCCAGCGGGCCTCAACAAAAGCCTGCTGTACGATGGCATGACTGGTATAATTAACGGGAGCCACCACATCCACACCATAGCCCACAGCCCAGCGGCGGGCAGAATCAGCAGCAAGAGGGCGAATCACGTTCACCCGCATATAGCCATTTCGCTCATCGAGCGAACTCAAGCCATACTTGTTGGCATTGAGCCAAAGTGGAGTTTTCCCCTTCGACAAGGAGCCTTGCATCTCCACCCCATACTCCACCCCCTTGCAGAGATTGAGTTTGCCTGGGTCTACGTCTTCTTCCTGCCACAACTCCTGGGCAGTGACGTGGATTGGCAGAGCACAAGCCGCCAAGTATATTGCTATCTTCTTCTTCATCAAGTTGTGAATATGATTAAAATAAACTACTTCTAAATGTTATCTCTTGAATATATTCCTTATCCAAAGCCTAAGCACTATTAACTGCTTGACTTTAATAAAATGCAAAAGTAAAACAAATATTGCGTATTGCCACACTTCTTTAACAATCATTACGAATTGTTATACTATCAACCGATTTTACGTTCAAAATCAGAAGGAAATCAAAGAGATTGAAAGTTGAAAAGAAACATTTCATTTTCCCAACGATTGTTAAAAACAAGCTAATCAGATAAACCATCTGAAAAAAAATCAATCAACTATATCGACATTTGCAACCAATGGGCCGCTTTCTGCGTCTAAACGACAAAAGTTGACCCATTAAAAGTTTTGCAATATGTATCATTGGGACAGAAAAAAGAAAAGTAACAGTAAAAGTAACAAAAGAAGAAGAAGTATGAACGGAAGTTTAAGAAACGGCATGTTTGCCCTGCTCATAGCAGCAGCTCCACTTGCCACACAAGCCAAGCAATGGTCGCTGAAAGACTGCATCGACTATGCGCTTGCCAACAACATCTCGCTCCAGAAGACGCAGCTTACCAAGGCCAGCGCACAGGAGGACTACTTGCAGTCGAAAGCGGCACTGCTGCCTTCGCTCAATGCAAGCACCAACCAAAGCGTAAACTACACGCCATGGGTGGCAAGCGGCATCAGCAGCGACGGTTTCTCAAGAGCCAGCATCGACAAGGTATATTACAACGGCACCTACTCGGTGGCTGGTAATTACACCATCTGGAACGGCAATAAGAACAAGAACCAGGTGAAGCTCAACAAGCTGGTAGCTGAGGCTGCAGAACTCGATTCGGCAACCCAGGCTGTGGAACTGCAGGAGCAGATTGCCACACTCTACGTTCAGATTCTCTACTCTACAGAGGCCATACAGGTAAACAAGGAAAGCTACAAGTCGAGTCTCGAGAACGAAGAACGTGGCAAGGAAATGGTAAAAGTAGGTAAGATGAGCCAGGCTGACCTTGCCCAACTCACCGCACAGCGTGCCCAGGATGAGTATAACATCGTACAGGCTGAAAGCAACGTGAAGGACTATAAGCGACAGCTGAAGGAGTTGCTCCAGATTACCAGCGATGAGGCTTTTGATATCAATATGCCAAACACCACGGATGCGATGGCGCTGGATGCCATCCCGGCACTGAACGGCGTATATGCTGCGGCTTTGGAAAACCGTCCGGAATTCAAGACCTTCCAGAACCAGTTGGCACAGAACGACCTCACCATCCAGATTGCCAAGGCGGGCAAGTTGCCTACCATCAGCGCCAATGCGGGTGTTTCTACCAGCAGCACTTCGATGAACAACAAGGCATGGGGCACACAGTTGAAGACCAACTTCAACATGGGCGGCGGAATCAGCATAAGCGTGCCTCTCTTCGACAACCGCTCTACCAAGACCCAGGTGAACAAGGCACTTATCCAGCGTGAGAGTATCCAGCTTGACCTGAAGAACCAGCAGACTCAGCTCTACTCTACCATCGAGAAATACTGGTTGCAGGCCTCTACCAACCAGAGCCAGTTTAAGGCTGCCAAGGTAAGCACCGAAAGTGCACAGACCAGCTACGATCTGCTGAGCGAGCAGTTTAAGTTGGGATTGAAGAACATCGTGGAACTCCGTACAGGAAAGGATAACCTGCTGAAGGCTAAGCAGAATGAGCTTCAGGCTAAATACATGACCATCCTCAACCTCAACATTCTGAAGTTCTACAAGGACGGACATATCTAATTTATATATATTGCAAAACATTTAATAGGTTAACATCATAAAATGAAGAAATTAAAAGTAAGCAAAATCTGGATTGCTGTCATCGTGATAGTAGTCATCGCCGTGGCAGCCTGGGCGCTGTCGGGAGGCAAGAAGGAAGAAGAGATTAACTTCAAGGAGGAAGCGGTGAAAACAGAAACCCTCCAGAACAGTGTAACTGCCACCGGCACCATCGAGGCAGTGACCTCAGTAACCGTGGGTACACAGGTGAGCGGTATCGTGAACAAACTCTATGTGGATTACAACTCTCAGGTAAAGAAGGGACAGGTAATCGCAGAGCTCGACAAGACCAACCTGCTGAGCGAGCTCAATACGGCTAAGGCAAATCTGGCCAGCGCCACCAGCAACCTCAGCTATCAGGCAGCCAACATGAATCGCTACCAAACGCTTTACAAGAAGGGACTCGTAAGTGCCGATGAATACGAGAACGCTCTCCTCACCTATCGTCAGGCGAAGGAACAGGTGGCTTCATCCAAGGAAAATGTACAGAAGGCTCAGACCAACCTGGGCTACGCTACCATCACGTCGCCTATCGATGGTACCGTTATCTCGAAGAGCGTAGAGGAAGGCCAAACCGTAGCGGCAAGCTTCAACACCCCAGAACTCTTCACTATTGCCAAGGACCTGACCAACATGCAGGTAGTGGCAAACGTGGATGAGGCAGACATCGGCGGTGTGAAAGAAGGCGACCGTGTTACCTTCACCGTTGATGCTTATCCGGATGACACCTTCGAGGGAACCGTAAAGCAGGTGCGCCTGGAAGCAACTACTACCAACAATGTGGTTACTTACGAGGTGGTAATATCTGCTCCAAATGCAGACCTCAAGCTGAAGCCTGGTCTGACAGCCAATGTCACCATCTACACCCAGGAGCGCAGTGGCGTACTCGCTGTAGCCAACAAGGCTTTGCGTTTTACTCCTACCAAGGAAACCGTGGGCAAGGATATGAAGATTGTGGATTGCAAGGGCAAGAACAAGGTATGGACCCTCAGCGACAAGACCCTCACTGCTCATCCTGTAACCATCGGTCAGACCGACGGAGTACACACCGAAATCATCAAGGGCATTAGGAAGGGACAAAAGATTGTAACAGAAATCATCGTCAATACACCTGAGGTAGAAGAGGATGCCCAGCAGAGTCAAGGTCTGATCAGCGGTCCTGGCCCTAGAGGAAAGAAGAAATAAGGCATAATTTTTAATTAATAATTTATAATTATGGCTAAAAATATTGACAATAAAGAAAAGAAGATAGTCATCGAGCTGGACAACGTGAGGCGCAACTTCATGGTGGGTGACGAGGTGGTGCATGCCCTGAAGGGCGTGAGCTTCAAGATATACGAAGGCGAGTTCGTTACGATCATGGGTAAGTCGGGTTCGGGCAAATCTACCCTATTGAATCAGCTGGGATGTCTCGACACGCCATCCAGCGGCGAATACTATCTGGATGGTGTCAGCGTAAGAAAGATGAGCCGCAACGACCGTGCCATCCTCCGCAACCGAAAGATTGGTTTCATCTTCCAGAACTACAACCTTCTGCCGAAGACTACCAGTGTGGAGAATGTAGAGCTGCCACTGATGTACAACCCTTCAGTTACCGCCGAGCAGCGCAAGCAGCGTGCTATCGAAGCCTTGAAGGCTGTGGGCTTGGGCGAGCGACTCTATCATAAGAGTAACCAGATGTCGGGTGGACAGATGCAGCGTGTGGCCATCGCCAGAGCCTTGGTGAACGACCCTGCCGTGATTCTCGCCGATGAGGCTACGGGTAACCTCGATACCCGAACCAGTTTCGAGATTCTCGTACTCTTCCAGAAGCTCTATGCCGAGGGAAGAACCATCATCTTCGTGACTCACAACCCGGACATCGCCAACTATTCGAGCCGCAACATCGAACTGCGAGATGGTCATATCATCAGTGATACATACAACGACCATATCCTCTCGGCAGCCGAAGGCCTTGCCGCATTGCCAGCCAATACGGACGAATAGGAGAAGTGAAGAACGAAGAGTGAAGAGTGAAGAATTCAACAGCTTTACTAATCATAAAGTTCAATGTTCAAAATTCAAAGTTCAAAGTAAATGAATTATCAGAATCTTTTAAAGATAGCCCTCCGAGCGATAGCAGCCAACAAGATGCGCTCCTTCCTCACAGCCCTGGGTATCATCATTGGTATCGCAGCCGTGATTACGATGCTTGCCATCGGACAGGGAAGCAAGGCGAGCATCAAGGCGAACATCGCCGAGATGGGTTCCAATATGATCATGATTTCGCCGGGTGCCGACATGAGAGGCGGTGTAAGACAGGACGCCTCCTCGATGGAGACCCTGAAGCAGACTGACTATCAGACCATCAAGGACGAATGCAACTATATCAGTGCCATCTCTCCTACCGTGAATACCGCCGGACAGTGGATCTACGGCAACAACAACACCCAGAGCAGCATCTATGGTGTGAACCAGGATTACCTCAGCATCCGACAATTGAAAGTGGCTGATGGCGAAATGTTTACCGATGCCGACATCAAGGCGGCTGTCAAGGTTTGCATCCTGGGGCAGACGGTGGTAGATTACCTCTTTCCAGACGGCAGCGACCCTATCGGTAAGGTGGTGCGCTTCAACAGCATCCCGTTCCGTGTGGTAGGCGTGCTCAAGAAAAAAGGCTACAATAGTATGGGTATGGACCAGGACGACCTGGTACTGGCACCTTACACCACCGTGATGAAGCGAATCCTGGCACAGACTTACTTGGGCGGCATCGTTTGCTCAGCCATCACCGAGGAAGCTTCGCAGCCTGCACAAGACCAGATTAGCGATATCCTGCGCCGCAACCACAAGCTGAAGGATGCCACCGCCACCACAGAGGCAGATGAAGACGACTTCAACATCCGTTCACAGGAGGAAATCTCGAGCATGATGAACTCCACCATGTCTACCATCACCATCCTGCTCGGATCCGTGGCAGGCATCTCGCTGCTGGTAGGCGGTATCGGAATCATGAACATCATGTATGTTTCCGTAACCGAGCGAACCCGGGAGATTGGTCTTAGAATGAGTGTGGGTGCCCGAGGCATCGACATTCTGAACCAGTTTTTGATTAAGGCTATCCTGCTGTCAGTAACAGGTGGTATCATCGGAGTGATATTGGGCGTGAGTCTATCGCTCAGTCTGAATGCCTTCCTGCACATCGCCACTCAGATTGAGCCATGGAGTATCATCATGAGTTTTGCCGTATGTACCTTCACCGGAGTATTCTTCGGCTGGTATCCTGCGAAGAAGGCAGCCCGTCTCGACCCGATTGAGGCGATAAGATATGAATAAAATTCGAAATATATTTGGTTAATACAAAATAAAGTTGTACTTTTGCGTCTGCAAAGTGCAACTTTTTTTGTTACCGGCAAGATTCTGAAAAGATTCAGGAAAGATTCTGAAAATATTTAAGAAGGTTACAGGAAAGAAGCGCCGAGCAGAAAGAAAGTAAACATTTAAAAGACAGACAATTATGAGATTTATAGGAATCATTCCAGCACGATACGCCTCAACGCGTTTCCCAGGTAAGCCACTCGCCATGCTTGGTGGCAAACCAGTAATCCAGCACGTTTATGAGAAAGTAGCAGCCGTCTTGGAGGAAGCCTACGTGGCTACCGACGACGAGCGCATCTTCAATGCCGTGGAGGCTTTTGGCGGTAAGGCGGTGATGACCCGCACCGACCACAAGAGCGGTACCGACCGTATTGAGGAAGCCATCGAGAAGATTGGCGGCGATTGGGATGTCATCGTCAATGTGCAGGGCGATGAGCCTTTCGTGGCAAAAAGCCAGCTGGAGACCATCTGCCATTGCTTTGACGACCCAACCACCCAGATTGCTACCTTGGGCAAGGCATTTATATCAATGGATGCCGTGGAGAATCCAAACAGTCCGAAGATTGCCGTGAGCAACCAGGGCTTTGCCCTCTACTTCTCCCGCAGCGTCATCCCATACGTAAGAGGCAAGGAGCGCAAGGACTGGCTTGACAACTTCCCTTACCTGAAGCATCTGGGCATCTATGCTTACCGCAAGGAGGTGCTCAAGGAGGTAACCCAGTTGCCACAGAGTTCTCTGGAGATTGCAGAGAGCCTGGAGCAGTTGCGCTGGTTACAGAATGGCTATAAGATTAAGGTGGGAACCACCGATGTGGAGACCGTAGGCATTGATACCCCAGAAGACTTGGAACGAGCAGAAGAGTTCTTAAAGAGTTTATAGTTTATAGTTGACAATTTATAGCTTACAGTTTACAGTTAAGAGACAGGAGTTACAGGAAGTGATGAATATGAACAAGATAGAAAGTACCGTCAAGAATTACATCGTGCGCCACAACATGTGGAAGCACGATGGCTTTTATATCGTTGCCCTTTCGGGAGGAGCCGACAGCGTAGCCTTGCTGCTCATCCTGAAAAGCATCGGCATGCCCGTTGAGGCCGCCCATTGTAACTTCCATCTGCGTGGCGAAGAAAGTGATCGCGACGAACAATTCTGCGTGGATCTGTGCGAACGTGAAGGCATTGCCCTGCACCGCATCCACTTCGACACATTTACCTATGCCGAAAAGCACAAGGTGAGCATCGAGATGGCGGCGCGCGACCTGCGCTATCGCTATTTCGCCCAACTCGCCAAAGACATCAATGCCGATGGCATCTGCGTGGCACACCATCGTGATGACAACGTGGAAACCCTGCTGCTCAACCTGCTCAGAGGTTCGGGCGTGGACGGACTCGCTGCCATCGCTCCGCAAAACGGCAACATCCTGCGACCGCTGCTCTGCATCAGCCGACAGGATGTGCTCGACTATCTGGCAGAGAAGAAACAGGATTACGTAACCGATTCCACGAATCTGGAAGATGATGCCCTGCGCAACAAAATCCGCCACCATGTGATTCCGCTGCTTGAAACACTAAACCCAGCAGCCAGGGATAACATCGCACAGTCGGCAAAATATCTGAGACAGGCAAAGCTGATGCTCGACAATATGGAGAAAGACATGAAACCGTCTGATGCAGACGATGCCGACAGTGTGATTTACATCGACAAAGCCCCTATCATGATGGCGGCAAGTCAGGAGTTCATGCTCCATAAATGCATCGGCAACTACGGATTCCACGGCGACACCATCGATAACATCATGGACGCCCTGAGAAATCCGGATGGTGGCACAGGAAAGGTTTGGAAAAGCAATGACTACATGCTAGCCATCGACCGAGAGCAACTGCTCATCACTCCGCTGAAGGCGCTGGACAACCTGCAGAAAGAGCGGGAATTCCGACTCCCCGAAGAAGGAAACTACACGCTCAACGACAGCACGAAAATCAAGCTCCGCCGCTATCCACGAACCGAAGACTTTGCACCAAGTAAAGAGAGCCATCGCATCACGCTAGATGCCGACAAGGTGAGCTTCCCACTCACCTACCGGTTGACAGTCCAAGGCGACCGCTTCCTGCCATTCGGCATGAAGGGAACCAAACTCATCAGTGATTACCTCACCGACCGCAAACGAAACTACATGGAAAAGATGAGCCAGCATGTACTGACCGACAAGGAAGGCGAAATCATCTGGCTCATCGGAGAAAGAACATCCGACAGATGCAAAATCACTCCATCCACCCAATCTATCCTGGAGATAGAAATGATGGATAATCCGGATGCCCCACAGAAAAGAAAATAAGAAATAAGAGAGAATAGAAGAAACAGGGAAGGAATTGAAAAATGACAAACATCAGAAAAAGAGGCATCGGGATAGCCGGTGCCTTGTTGGTTATTCTACTTTTAGCCTTGGGATACTGGACCTATCGCTGCCAGAACCCCAAAAGAGAAAGCGTGCAGGCTGCCAAGGCACGCATTGAAGTATACAGCAGCTACGAGATAAGAAGAGGCGACAAGACCTTGCTGCACTTCGACGAAGACACCACCACCCTAGCCGCCGTCTTCGTGAACCGTTGGGCACTGGTGCCATCCTGCCAAGGACGCCTCGCAGCATCCTATGATGCCAGCATCACCCAAAACAAATTCAAAGGGCTGGATGCCGACAGCGTACTGGTGGAAAAAGTGGATTCGCTCGACAGTCTCTACAAAGATTCCAAATGGAAAGAGAGCGAGCTAGCCTACTACATCCACTCGCACAGCGTGATGGACCTGGGCTACAACAGAATCTGCGCATTCGAGAACCGGGAAAAGGTGTTGAGAGATTCAGCCAAGAAGATGCTCGACTCCCTGCACCATATCCAGGGCAAGGATTCATCGGGAAAAGTATCCAACGGCAAGGAAAAACTGCAACTGGTACACCTTATTATATATAAGGCATTCTACACCGACGAGAACGGCAAGACCCAAAGTGAAGACTGCAAGCTCATCGGAAGCATGGACGGCAAAAATACCCAAGGTTGCCATCTCTTCCAGCTGGCTTCAGAAACCACCCCAGATGGCATCTTCGGCATTGCCCCCCGCACGGCTGCCGGCATCGTAACCCTGCAGGGAGTCACCCACAGGAAGCCTATCAACTATGAACTGAGACCCGATTCCCTGGGCTACTTCTCGGGTTCATACGACAGTCTGTTCCAAGCCGAGGGCTATGGTGTATGGATAGGACACGACGGTACCTACTACGAGGGTGAATGGAAAGACGGCGAAAGAAATGGCTGGGGATTCAGCATCGCCCCAAAGAAACCGCTGAGAGTAGGCGAATGGAAGGCTGACAAATACAAGGGTGAGCGACTGGTCTATACCTCGCAGCGCATCTACGGCATCGACATCTCCAAATACCAGCATGGCAAAGGCAAGAAGAAGTATCCTATCGACTGGAAGCGGCTGCGCATCACCCACCTGGGAACCATCAGCAAGAAGACCGTGAATGGAAACGTGAACTTCCCAATCAGATATGTCTACATCAAGAGTACGGAAGGAAAGTCTATCGTCAATCCTTTCTACAAGAAAGACTATAACGATGCACGCAAACACGGCTATCACGTAGGGACTTACCACTTCTTCAGCACCAGGAGTTCGGCTGCGGAACAGGCAAACCACTTCTTGCGCCATAGCCATATCCGCCGTGGCGATTTCCCTCCTGTTCTGGATTTGGAACCATTCCCAAGTCAGATTAAGCAGATGGGCGGTCCGGCTGTACTCTTCGCAAGGGTAAGAACATGGCTCCGACTGGTGGAAAGAGCCACCGGAGTGAAACCCATCCTCTACATCAGTCAGATGTTCGTAAACCGGTATCTTCCGCTTGCCCCCGACCTGAAGCACGACTACCTGGTGTGGATAGCCCGATATGGCGAATATAAGCCAGACATTCACCTGGTTTATTGGCAATTATGCCCCGACGGAAGGGTTGCCGGCATACACGGAACGGTGGACATCAACGTCTTCAATGGTTACCAAAAAGCATTCGATAAATTCGCTAAGAATGAAGCAGTTAGATAAAATTTCAAAAAACCAAGAGTTTTAGGTTAAATAATGTTATCAGAAGTAACAACCTATTGAATATTTTACTATCTTTGCATTATTGTGTAACTAAAAGAAAGAGGGAGCAGTTATTATGAGACAGCTGAAAATACAGAAAAGTATAACCAATCGAAATAGTGAGGCACTCGATAAATATCTGGTGGAAATAGGCAGAGCTCCTATGATTTCCATCGACGAAGAGATAGAACTGGCGCAGATTATCCGTAAGGGTGGCAGAGCCGGAGAGAGAGCCAAGAACAAGTTGGTAGAAGCCAACCTGCGATTTGTTGTGTCTGTAGCCAAGCAATATCAGCACCAGGGGCTTACCCTCACCGACCTGATAGACGAAGGCAACATCGGCCTCATCAAGGCAGCAGAACGCTTTGACGAGACCCGAGGCTTCAAGTTCATCTCGTATGCCGTATGGTGGATTCGCCAAAGCATCCTGCAGGCTATAGCCGAGCAGAGCAGAATCGTGAGACTGCCCTTGAACCAGGTGGGTTCGCTCAACAAGGTGAACCAGGAAATCAACAAGTTCGAACAGGAAAACCAGCGACGCCCTAGCGTTCAGGAGATTTCTGACAGAACCGGAGTGGATGAAGACAAGATTACGCAGAGCATCATGGCAAGCGGACACCACGTGAGCATCGATGCCCCATTCGGAGAGGACGACGACAACTCGATGGCCGACGTGATGTCGAGCGGCGATGACAGCCGAACCGACAAGCATGTGGACCACGAGAGTATGGCACAGGAGCTGAAGCAGGTTCTGAGCAAATGCCTCAAGGAAAGAGAGCGCAAGATAGTTTGTGCCTGCTTCGGTATCGATGAGACCGAGAAAGGACTTGAGGAGATTGGCGATAAGATGGGATTGACCCGTGAGCGCGTACGCCAGATCAGGGAAAAGAGCATCACCAAGCTCAGAGAGTCGGGAAAAATCGGCATTCTTATGAAATATCTGGGATAAAACCCATATTTAAAGATAAAAAGATGTAATAAAACAGATAAAGGTTTGGACATTTACATATAAATTAGTAACTTTGCAATCGGGTGCGGCAATCAGCCTCACCCGATTTTTTATATCTATATGAACAGGTATCTACTTCACATCATAGCCCTGACTGTCGCGGGATGCTGCCTGCCACTTACGGCAAGCGCTAAGAAACGCGATAAGAGCGACGCTCTCACCGACTCGGTGATGCGCCGCATATTCTGCTATGCCCAGCAAGTTGATACCACGGGCAGAGGCAACAGAACAAGCTATGCCTATACCAAGTTCCAGATGCGCACCAACAAGCGCAACGCCACCCTCATGCTCGTGCCTACAATGTATGCCATTTCGCATGGAGCCGGAAGAAAGTTTATCACCGAATTTTACAACCGTATCACGGTGGATGAGAAAGGCACTCCCCACATCAGCCGTCAGCTCAACCTCAGCACCATTCCTCATCGCAGAAACACGATGACATCGGTGTTGAACTACATGACCCCGAACGTATATGGAGAGACGCTCTTCCAGGAAAACATCCTGTCGCCATTCCATCGCACCAACAGGAGATACTACAGATACTCCGTCACTCCCCTGCCTTACGGCATGGCCCAGGTTTATGCCTATCCGCGCATCAAGAATACCCAACTGGTAGAAACACGAGCCATCGTACACGTCAAGAACGGACAGATATACCTCTGCGACTTCGAGGGCGAATACGACATGACCCGATTCTACATCTCGCTGACAATGGGCAAGGAAGGATTCAAGACGCTCGGCCCCGCGAAATGCGACCTGAGAGCCAACTTCCAGTTTATGGGCAACAAGATTACGGGCAAATATACCACCATCTACGACCTGCCGAAAATATTAAGCGACAGCCTCAACAATGCAGAGGATACTACCCTGATGGCAAAAGTCCGCCCTATCAAGCTCAACACGGATGAGGAGATGATTTATCGTGATTACTACGATAAGATGGAAAGAAGAAAGAAACAGGAAAAAGCAGCAGAAGAAGAAAAGAAGACCGACTTCGTGAAGGATGTATTGTGGGATGTGGTGGGCGACAACCTGCTCAATCGCATATCCAGCGGATTCGGCAAAGAGAGCCAGGGATATTTCAGAATCGACCCTATCTTCAATCCCCTCTACATGGGATATTCACAGAAAAAGGGAGTGGTTTACAAGTTTAACCTGAGAGGCGAATATGCCTTCAACAGGAACCTGCAGATATCGCTGGGTATAAAAGGCGGTTACAGTTTCAAGCAGCACCGCTTCTACTTCAATGTGCCTGCCAGATTCAACTACAATGCCAAGCACGAGGGATTTCTGCAATTCCAGGTGGGTAACGGAAACAGAATCAACACCAACCGAGTGGCTAGACAGGCGCTGGGATATATCGAATCGAAAGATAGCATCGGCGACTTCTCACCAAGCGTGATTCCAGCCATCAAAGACGGGAAAACAGACTATACTGAGTTTAAAGACCAATACTATCGCCTGACCAACCATTGGCGATTCAACCCGAAATGGGCTTTCGAACTGGGCATGGTTTCACACAACCGTGTTGCCGTGAGACCGGAGTTCTATCACAAGATAGGCTATCCCGACAAATATAAATCTGTGGCACCGGCCTTCGGATTGGAATGGAGACCCAAGGGCGAGAAAGGCGTCGTGCTGAAGTTTGACTACGAACAGGGAATCAAGAATCTCCTGGGCGGCAACATCGACTACGGCAGAGCCGAGTTTGATGCCCAGACCATTTTCTACGCTTCCCGTCGCCGCTCCTACTCCATGCGCTTCGGCACAGGATTCTACACCATGCGCACTGCCCACTGGGACTTCGTGGATTACACCAACTTCCACAACAACAACATTCCTGGAGGCTGGAACGACGAATGGACGGGAGACTTTGAGCTGCTTTCCTCACAATGGTATAACGCCAGCGACTATTATCTGCGCGCCAACTGCACCTACGAGGCCCCCATCATCCTGTCGGCATGGATGCCGCTGGTGGGAAGATATTTCGAGAAAGAGCGATTCTACATCAGCGGACTGATGGTGAAGCACCTTACTCCATACACAGAATGGGGATACGGACTGAGCACCCGTCTGGTATCACTGGGTTTCTTCGCCGCCTTCAGGGAACTGAAATTTGATGGCGTAGGTTGCCGATTCGGTTTCGAGCTGTTCAGAAACTGGTAGCGCTCATAGGCTATATCAGAAACAGGAAGCTCATCCTATGAATAAAAGAAACAGAAAGCTCATCCTATGAATAAAAGAATAAAAAAGGAAACAAGATATGAAATCACAACTCACTGTTTATAAGGCGAGTGCCGGTTCAGGTAAAACCTTTACTCTAGCTCGCGAATACATGACTCTGGTGATAGCCAATCCCTATGCCTATCGCACCATCCTAGCCGTCACCTTCACCAACAAGGCGACGGAAGAGATGAAACTGCGTATCCTGGGACAGCTCTATGGCATCGCCCATCATCTGCCGGAGTCAGACCAATATCTGAAGCAGATACATGAGGCATTGCCACATCTGTCGGAAACACAAATCAGAAAGAATGCAGAAGCGGCACTCCGACTGCTCATCCACAACTACAACTATTTTCATGTGCAGACCATCGATACCTTCTTCCAGAGTGTATTGAGAAACCTGGCTCGAGAATTGGACCTGACCGCCAACCTCCGCATCGGACTCAACGACTATCAGGTGGAGCAACAGGCTGTGGATGAACTCATCGAGAGTCTGGAAGACACCGACAAGCTGCTCTTCTGGATTATGGAATACATCAAGGAAAACATCGCAGACGACAAGGGCTGGAATGTAATCGGCCAGATCAAGTCGTTTGGCGAGCATATCTTCCGTGACTATTATAAGGAAAACGCCGACAAACTGTCGGAGCGCATGGCCGAAGACGGATTCTTCGAGGGATTCAAGGAGAAGATGAAGAACATCAAGAAGAAAGCCAAGGAGCAGTTTGACGAAATTGCCGCCTCTTTCTTTGATGCACTCGAAGAAGGCGGATATTCAGCTGAAGACCTGAGCGGAAAGACTCGAGGCATCTGGAGCTACTTCAACAAAATAAAGAATGGCAAGTATAGTGATGATGACCTGGTGAACCTGACCTTCACCAAGTGTATGGAAAGTCCGGACAACTGGGTGAAGAAAGCAGACGTGAAGAGTCACACCGCCCTCTATCAGCAGGTATCATCCGTGCTCTATCCTATCCTCCAATTCTCGGAACAGCACCGTCCTACCTTGGTCAAGATGTATAAGAGCGCCGACCTCACCGTGAAGCATCTCAACCAGTTGCGCCTGCTGGGCAGTATCGACAAGAAGGTGAGAACGATGAACCAGGAGGCAAACAGATTCCTGCTCAGCGATACCCAGACGCTGCTGCACTCACTCATCCAGGACAGCGACTCACCCTTCATCTTCGAAAAGATAGGTACCCAGCTGAATCATGTGATGATAGATGAGTTCCAGGACACCAGTACCATACAATGGAAGAACTTCAAGGTGCTTCTGGAAGAAACCATGAGCCGCGAGGATGCCGGCAACCTGATAGTAGGCGACGTGAAGCAGAGCATCTATCGCTGGCGTTCAGGAGACTGGAGATTGCTCAACAACATAGAGTCGGAATTCATTAATCCGAAGAAACAGCTCGACATAGAAACCCTCGATACCAACTACCGTTCCGACCGCAACGTCATCGACTTCAACAATGCCTTCTTCGTTGAGGCTGCCAAGCAGGAATACGAAAACCTGAAGGAAGCCATGCCGGAAGAAGCGCAGCAGTTGCTCAATGCCTACGCTGACGTGGAGCAGAAAGTGCCTGCATCCAAAAGAGCACAAGGCTACGTGGAAATCAGACTGCTCAAAACCCAGGAAGACGAGGATACTGCCGACGAGAGCACAGGCAAAGGAAAAGGCGAAAGAATGATGCAACTCTGTCTAGAGACGGTGGACAAACTGGTGGCACACGGTGTGCCAACCAACAAAATCGCCATTCTGGTGCGCAACAACCAGACCATCCAGGACATCGCAGAATACTTCATGAACCATTCCGACTACGAGATGGTTTCGGATGAGGCATTCCGACTCGATGCTTCGCAGGCAGTGCAGACACTCGTCACCGCCCTTCATTACCTGATGCACCCCAACGATGACATCGCCCGTGCCACCCTGCTTAAGTATGCCCTTACCTATCTGGACAGCGAAGAATTGGTGAACCAGCTTACCAGCAACAGACAGGAATATCTGGAGATTCCCCTGCTAGACCTGACCGAACGACTCTTCACAGAGTTCCGACTGGGCGAAGTAGAAGACATGAAAGCCCAGAGTGCCTACGTATGCGCCTTCTATGACAAGCTGAATGCCTTCCTCGCAGACAACAGCAGCGACATCGAAGCCTTCCTGCAGGAATGGGACGCCAATCTTCATGGAAAGAGCATCCACTGCGACGGTACCGATGGTATCAGACTCCTGACCATCCATAAAAGTAAAGGATTGGAGTACGACCACGCCATTATGCCTTACTGCGACTGGCAACTGGAGAAGTCGAATACCATCTGGTGCACGCCGCAGGAGGAACCATACAATGAGTTGCCACTCGTACCAGTGGATTTTAGTGCCGGTCAGATGAAACAGAGCATCTATGAGCCAGACTATCATCATGAGCATCTGCAAAACATGGTAGATAACCTCAACCTGCTCTACGTGGCATTCACCCGTGCAGGACACAATCTCTATGTCTTCGGCAAACGTGCCACACAAAACTATCGCTCCAACATCATCGAGCTATCGCTTGACCAGGTGGCAGAGAAACTGAAAAAGGCACAGGAATTCATTTCGCCATTAGCCGAAGACCAGGAAGTTCCTGTAGAGATTTATGGACTGGGTACCGACAGCAAGACATCTGACATCGTCTTCACCTATGGCGAGCCTTACATACCAAAGCAAAAGGTAGTCATGGAAATAAAGCTCAACTCGAATGTATTCACGCTCCCTTCGGAAATGATGGAGACGGAAATCGTCGTATCACCCAAGATGCCTGAATTCAAACAGAGTAACAAGAGTCGCGACCTCATCGTGGGAGATGAAGAGGAAGAGCAGCAGAAGTATTACATCAAGATGGGTACCGTGCTGCACAGTCTCTTCTCTACCATCAGAACCCACGACGACATCGACGGCGCACTCAAGCAGTTGGAGCTGGACGGCGTGCTCTACGACGAAAACATCTCTAAGGAGAAAGTGAGAGAGATGATTCGCAAACGTCTGGAATCAGACAAAGTAAGCGACTGGTTCTCTGACCGTTGGGAAATATTCAACGAGTGCTCCATCATCAGCATGAACAAGGGAAAGATGGAGGTGCACCGACCAGACCGCGTGATGAAAGACGCGAACGAGACCATCGTAGTGGATTTCAAGTTTGGTAAACCCCGTCAGGAATATCACGACCAGGTAAAGGGATACATGGACCTGCTTTCGGGCATGGGACATCCGAATGTAAAAGGCTACCTATGGTATGTATATCCCAACAAAATAGTAGAAGTGAAATAAAATAGCAAATCAGCAATATGAAAGCATTCTTAAAGATAGTAGCAAAAGACATGTTGGAAAAATATGGTACCGACATGAGCGACATCGCAGTGGTGTTCCCTAACAAGCGAGCATCACTCTTCCTCAACAACTACCTGGCACAGTTGGCACATAAGCCTATCTGGACTCCCACCTATATCACCATCAGCGACCTCTTCCGACGCCACTCGGACCTGAAGGTTGCTGACCCCATCAAATCTATCTGCGATTTGCACAAGACCTTCGTGAAATGTACGGGCATCGACGAGACCCTGGACCATTTCTATGGTTGGGGACAGTTGCTGCTTGCCGACTTCGACGATGTGGACAAGAACATGGTAGACGCCAAGCAACTCTTCGCCAACCTGAGCGATATCCATGAGCTGGATGATGTTTCCTATCTCACAGATTACCAGAAAGAGATGATCAGGAAGTTCTTCAGCAACTTCTCTGACGACCACAATTCAGAACTCAAGAAACGATTTCTGCAACTCTGGTGCCATTTCTACGACATCTATACCGAGTTCAACCAGCGAATGGCAGAGCAGGGACTTGCCTACGAAGGTGCACTCTATCGCAGCGTGGTGAGCAACGAAAGCATTGAATTCAGACACAAGAAGTATCTTTTCGTGGGATTCAACATGATGCAGGTGGTAGAGCTCAATCTGCTCGACCGACTCAAGAAGCAAGGCAAGGCTGCCTTCTATTGGGATTACGATCAATACTACATGGACGGCAACAACGAGGCAGGTCACTACATCCGCCAATACCTGCCATACTATCCCAACGAATTGGCAGATTATCCGCAGCAGGAAATCTACAACAACATGACGAAGAATAAGGACATCACCTATATCTCTGCACCAACAGAGAATATACAGGCCAGGTATGTCAACTCATGGCTCAAAGAGAATGGCAGATACAAAATGGGACGCAACGTGGCCATTGTATTAAGTGACGAATCGTTGCTGCAAAGCGTTATACATTCACTTCCACAAGAAGTGGGAAGTATCAATATCACAATTGGTTATCCTCTTCAGCAGACACCTTTCTACAGCTTGATTCAGCAACTCATCCAGCTGCAGGGAATCGGGCATCCCAAGCAAGGCGACACCTATCGCCTACACTATGTGCTCATCGCTCTGCGCCATCCCTATACCCGCTATATCAGCGAGAAATATACCGAGCTGCTGGCAAAGCTGGACGAGCAGAAGCGCTTCTATCCATCAAGAGAATTTCTGAGCTTGGATGGCGACGAGGGACTCACCCTCCTATTCCGCAATCTGGAAGAAGCAACAGCAAGTCAGGATGAATATAACAGGAAGCTCATCACCTATCTGCTCGACGTGCTCCGCACCATCGGAACCCATGCCAAGGAGTTGAACGACCCTCTCTTCCATGAGTCGCTCTATCGCACCTATACACTCCTGAACCGTCTGCAAGACCTGATTATCGCAGGAGATCTACAGGTGGATATCATCACGTTGGAACGACTGATTCAGCAACTCATCCAAACCACCTCGATTCCGTTCCATGGTGAACCGGCAGAAGGAATACAGGTGATGGGTGTACTCGAAACCCGAAACCTCGACTTCGACCATATTCTGGTTCTCTCTTGCAACGAGGGAAAACTGCCAAAGGGAGTAAACGACTCTTCGTTCATCCCTTACTCTCTGCGCAAGGCGTATGGGCTTACCACGGTAGAGAACAAGGTGGCTATCTTTGCCTACTATTTCCACAGCATGTTGCAGAGAGCTCACGACATTACGCTCACCTACAACAATGCCACGGAAGACGGACAGTCGGGAGAAATGAGCCGGTTCATGCTGCAGATGATGGTGGAAAGCCAGCATTCCATCAGGCGCAAGACCCTGGTTGCTGGACAGAAGCCACTGCGCCCTACCTATAGCGATGCCCAGAAGACAGATGAAGTGATGGCTGTGCTTGACAACATCAAGATGATAACGCCAACCTTCCTCAACACCTATCAGAGATGCCAGAAGCAATTCTATTATAAATATGTGAAAGGTTTGCTGGAACCTGACGAGATTGATGAGGACGAAGTGGACAATAAAATCTTCGGCAACATCTTCCATAGGGCTGCGGAATTGTTCTACTACACATTTGCCAGCAAAGACGACATTGCAACGGATGACCAGGGAAAGCAGCGACTTATCCGTCCTATCGTCATCACAGCAGACAACTTGGATCATGCGTTAAAGGATACTTCACTGGTTTACAGATTGGTGGACCAGGCCTTCAGAGAAGAGTTGTTCAAGGTGAGCAGTTCAGACTATCACCCTAAATACAATGGTCTGCAACTCATCAACAAGGAGGTGATAGCCAGCTATTTGCGCCAGCTCATCACCATCGACCGCCGCCAGGTACCATTCACCATCATCGGTATGGAGATTGTGGTATCTACCACTTTGGGGATAGCAACGGCAAGAGGTCAGAAACTGTTTAGGATTGGAGGTTTCATCGACCGTCTCGACTCCGTGGCTGCCAGCGGAAATCCGTCAGCCCTCGGCAATCTTGCCGAACGCATCAGAGTCATCGACTATAAGACAGGCCGCTCCAGAACATCTCACCCAAAGGATATCGAAGAAGTATTCAGCACCCAGCCGCTAGCCATCGGTAAGCACAACGATTACTACTTGCAGGCTATCCTGTATTCACTCATCGTGAAGAACGACAGAAGATATAATCCAGCCCAAGAGCCGGTATCTCCAGGACTGCTGTTTATTCAGAATGCAGGCGCAGATGATTACGATCCGACCCTGAAATTGGGAAAAGAGTTGCTCACAGATGTGGCACCCCTGGAAGCAGAGTTCACCGACCATCTCCGCTCCCTGCTTGCCGACATCTACGACCCAGCCTTGCCACTGAAGCCTACAGAAGACAAGAAGCGATGTGTATTCTGTCCGTATGCGGCTCTCTGCAAATAGCATATAGCAGCGGTTAGAAAGAGAACAATACAGATAAATGTTAAAATACAGCATTATTTGAAGCCAAAATTTGTTTCTTTAGATAATTCTCTGTATTTTTGCAGTAGAGAATCCCCCGGTGTTATATACCGGGGAATCTCTCTGCTTGAGTGTGAGACAGATTATCAATCATCGATAAAACGCATAAGAAATATGACAGAAAGAGAAACCAACAAAATAGTAAGCGAGAATCTCAACTACGTGAAGTCGGTAGCCAACCAGTATCGTGGCAATGGTGTGGAATTCGACGACCTGGTAAGTGAGGGAACATTGGCTATGATCATGGCCGCCCGGAAGTTCGACGAAACAAGAGGTTCCCAGTTTGTTGCCTATGCATCCCCTTTCATCCGCAAGGCGATGCAGCAGGCGATAGACAAGCAATCGGCTCTTTACAGAGTGCCAAAAGACCAGAAGAAGTATGCACCTCGCAATGCAGCCAAAGCAGTATCCATTGATGCTCCGCTAAGTGTGGGCAACCAATATACCCTGCTCGACATCCTTGTGAACAAGGATGCGAAGATGGCAGATGACAACACTGCTTTCACACAGATGCTTAACGACTTGGAGCGTTGCGTTGAAGAACTTGATGAAAGAGACAGAACCGTCATCAGCAAGTTCTATGGAATCGGCACAGCACACGAAACCCTGGCAGAAATTGCAGAAGACATGCAATTGAAGCGAGAGCGTGTACGCCAGATAAGAGACAAGGCGATTCGCCAGATATCAAGAAATACAACCAGTAAGGTGTTGAAGCATTTCCTTAGAAAATAACAAAGTTTCGTAAGGAAATAGCGCAAGTTTCCTCAGGAAACAACACATTTCCTCAGGAAGCAACACAAAAAGAGGCTATGCAACAATTGATTTGCATAGCCTCTTTTCTTTCAGATAATCTATCTTGTCTGTAAGTGGTCAAGTCGGTACTGACGTGGTGTAATACCAATACGCTTATAGAAATTAGCATAGAAGCTCTGTCGTGTACTGAACCCTGCCATCTCACTGATATCCTCTACACTCATCTTAGCGTAGCGCTTGTCAGTAAGAAGTGACATAGCATCATTAACACGATAATCATTGACCAACTCAGAATAATTCTTGTGGAATCGAGTGGCACACACAGCTGAAATATAACGAGAGTTAGTATTTAGATCCTCTGCCAACTTCTTAGAGTTATACTCTGGATCCTTGTATTTTCTCTCCGTTACAATCAGACGGATAATCTCATCTCGGAGGCGGTCTTTAGTCTCCTCGCTCAGCAAAGTCTGATACCTTGCTGTCTTCTCTTTTTTGGGTTGAATATTATACTTAGCCATAGCGCGTAATAAATTAATACAACAAAGATACGGCAAAATTCTCGAACAACCAAATTTTTTTCCACTTTTTTTAAAAAAAACATCGAAATAATTGTTTATTTCAGAAAATATGAGTAATTTTGCATACGAATACATTATTATAATAGTAAATTAACGATTTATATGAAGCAGATTCTATGGTTTGTTAAAACTTATGCTACTCTTGTAGTCTTGTTTGTTTTGCAGAAGCCCTTGTTCCTCATTTTGGAGAAGGGAGCCGCAACTCAACCTATTGATAATATTTTCGCAGACATGCCAGCAGTCATCTGGCATGGACTTCCTCTTGACCTTTCGATGGCAGGCTATCTTTCTGTCATCCCGGGCATCATGTCTATTGCTGCCGTTTGGTTCAAGAAAGATCTGATACGCCCTATCATGAACGTTTACTTCGTAATTGTTTCATTGATTATCACATGCAGCTTTCTGGTAAACGCAAGTCTATATCCATATTGGAAGTACCCGCTGGACAGTACTCCCCTTTTCTATTTCCTCACATCGCCAGCAGACGCTATAGCCAGCGTAAGCATCTGGCAAGTGGTACTTACCCTTTTGATTTGGATTGTCCTCACGGTTGCCATCTGGTTCCTGATCCGCATGCGTGGAGAGAAGCGCAGCTACCACAGCAGATACAGCAACTACGGATTCGGAGAATTCGGCGGCGGAAGAAGAGGATACAGTGACTTTGATCGTCACCGTGTGCGCACATCCGTTATCCTGTTGCTTCTCACTGCACTCCTTTTTATCCCTATCCGTGGCGGCATCACTGTATCAACCATGAATACAGGACAGGCATACTTCAGCCAGAATGCATTTTTGAATCATGCTGCAGTAAACCCTCTGTTCAGCTTCTTCGAGTCAATCACGCATCAGGAAGATTTTGCTGACCAATACCGCTTCATGGATGACAAGGAAGCTACTCAACTCTTTGAGAGCATGATTAGTACCAGCGATCAGAATACTTATCCACTCCTTAACGAGGCAACCTTCAAAAAAGGTACACCCGACATTCTTATCGTCATCATGGAGAGTTTCGCTAGCGATATCATGCCGTCGATGGGTACTTACAAGGATGTAGCAGTTTGCCTGGATTCCATTGCACAGGAAAGTATCCTCTTCAACAGATTTTATGCCAACAGCTATCGCACCGACCGCGGTCTGGTTTCTATCTTAAGCGGATACCCGGCACAGCCTACGGCAAGCATCATGCGTTATCCACACAAGACAGCACAGTTGCCATCTATAGCCCAAAGCCTGGTTGAGCAACGCCACTATCATACCGCCTATTATTATGGTGGAGATGCAGACTATTGCAACATGCGTTCATTCCTTACTTCACAAGGATATGAAAACATCATTGCAGATAAGGATTTTCCTATGGCAGACAGGATGAGCAAATGGGGCGTACCAGACCATCTGGTAGCCAACAAACTGATGGCAGACATCAAAGCTCAGCAAAACGCAAAACATCCGATGCTCAGAGTATTCCAGACTTCAAGCAGCCATGAGCCTTTCGAGGTTCCATACCACAGATTGGCAGACAAACGTCTCAACGCCTTCGCCTATACAGACAGCGTGATGGGTGCCATCGTCAGAGAGTACAAGAAACTGCCACGTTGGAAGAATACACTCATCGTATTTGTACCAGACCATGTAGGTGGATACAAGGAAGGGCTCAATGATTCCGACCGCAGTCGTTATCAGATACCACTCATTCTGGCAGGAGGAGCTATTTCCCGTCCTTTGAAAGTAGGCATCATCGGTTCGCAGCAGGATATTGCCGCCACTCTCCTTGCGCAACTCGGAGTAAATCACAATGACTTCAAGTTCAGCAAGAACATGATGAGCGATGCCACCCCAAAATTCGCCTTCTTTACCAAGCCAGATCTCTTTGGCGTAGTATCAGAAGAAAACTCCATCATCTATGACAACAAGTTGCAAAAGGTGGTTTACGACAAGGGGCAAAAAGGCTATAACTTGAAACGCGGCAAGGCATATTTACAGAAGCTGTATGATGACCTGGCAAGCAAATAATAAAAAGATAAAATAGAATAAAATGTTAGAAATCATACATCAATTAGAGCAGATAGACACTCAGGTTTTTCTATTCTTCAATGGTATGCACTGCGAGTTTTTCGACTATTTCATGATGATGGCGAGCCATCGCTTCATCTGGATTCCCTTCTATGCTGCGTTCGTTTGGGTAATGATATGCAACTTTCACTGGAAGGTGACCCTCACCACCATACTGGCGGTAGCACTACTGATTCTGCTCTGTGACCAGACAGCTTCAGGTTTACTCAAGCCCATGGTGGAACGACTCCGTCCAAGTAATTTAGACAATCCCATCTCACCATTGGTTCATGTGGTAAACGATTACCGAGGCGGCAGATACGGTTTTCCTTCTTCCCATTCTGCCAACTCATGGGGAGCAGCATTCTTTGCCATGTATCTGGCACGAAGCAGGAAGCTCAATATATTCCTTATGATATGGGCTACAGTAATCAGTTACTCCCGCACCTATCTCGGAGTACACTACCCTGGCGACCTGCTTGTGGGAATGATGATTGGCTTTACCATGGCCACTATCGTATTCCTGGTGTATCAGTTCTTCTTCAAGAGCTATACCTTCCAGTTTTACAAGCATGAGGAAAGACTGAAACAAGACTATATACCTATCACAATAGGCATAGCCAGTTTCGCCATCATGCTGCTGATAAGCGGAGTGATGTGTTACATCATATAGCTCCATACACATTATTATATATATAGATAGAAAGAAATTAAACTTCATTATTAACTATAATTAAAGAAGAAAACAATGAAAAAATTAACTTTGATGGCATTCGCCATGGGTATGCTCGCATTTACAGCATGCTCAGAGAAGAAGGCAGCAGCTCCAGCAGAGGCAGCAGCTCCAGTAGAAGAAGTAGTAACCGACTCAGCATTCCAGGCAGCAGCAGCAGGAGACTACAAGAGTGCAGATGGTAAGCGCGTAATTACTCTCAACGCAGATTTCACCGCAAAGACCACCAACCTCGACAAGGACTACTACAAGTGGGAATTGGAAGTAAAGCCACAGGGCACAGAGGCTAATATCACTCTCGACCGCAAGGGCCTTGATGCAGATGTAAAGGATCAGGCAACTCTTGATACAGCAGAAGGCAAGCTGATAGTAAAGAACGAGACTTTCCGCAAGGCAGCTGCAGAAAAGAAGTAATTCACTTCTCATACTAAAAAAACAAAGTGCCTCCACTTCACAGTGGGGGCACTTCTATTCATAAGGTATTAGTTTCTTTAAGGTAAAAAGATTGTATTCAGGATAACGTTTGCAAAGGTACTGCTTTTTATCGAAACAAACAAATCATTTTGTATGTTTAAAAACATATTTTGCATTTTTCCATACCTTCTATGAAATTTAAGGGCTGATAATTTCCGTACTTATCAGAAAATTTGTATCTTTGCACCATCAAACGAGGAAAATAGCAGTTTTTGAAATCATAAAATAATTCTATAGAATATGGCAATTAATGAAGAAAGCAAAATCGAAGAGAAAGCAAAGAGCATCTCTTTCGTAGAACAGTTGGTTGAGGAAGACCTCAAGGAGGGTAAGAACGCAGGTCGAATTCAGACCCGTTTTCCACCAGAGCCTAACGGTTACCTTCACATCGGTCATGCCAAAGCCATCTGCATGGACTTCGGCGTAGCCGAGAAATACAAGGGTGTCTGCAACCTCCGTTTCGACGACACCAACCCTAGCAAGGAAAATAACGAATACGTAGAAAACATTCTCCAGGATATTCAGTGGCTCGGCTTCAAGTGGGGCAACATTTACTATGCTTCTGACTATTTTGAGAAGTTGTGGGATTTTGCAATTTGGATGATCAAGAAGGGGAATGCTTACATCGACGAGCAGACCGCTGAGGAAATCGCAGCACAGAAGGGTACTCCTACTACTCCAGGTACTGCCAGCCCATACCGCGACCGCCCTGTTGAGGAGAACCTCGCTCTCTTTGAGAAGATGAATACTCCTGAGGCTGTTGAGGGTAGCATGGTACTCCGTGCCAAGCTTGACATGGCTAACCCTAACATGCACTTCCGCGACCCTATCATGTATCGTATTATCCAAACTCCACACCACCGCACAGGAACCAAGTGGCATGCATATCCGATGTATGACTTCGCACACGGACAGAGCGACTACTTCGAGGGTGTAACCCACTCTATCTGTACACTGGAGTTTGTGCCTCACCGCCCACTCTACGACAAGTTCGTTGACTTCCTGAAGGAGATGGACGGCAGCGATGACGTATTGAACGACAACCGCCCACGTCAGATTGAGTTCAACCGCTTGAACCTCACCTACACCGTGATGAGTAAGCGTAAGCTCCACACATTGGTGGATGAGCACTTGGTAAATGGTTGGGACGACCCACGAATGCCTACACTTTGCGGTATGCGTCGCCGTGGTTACTCACCAGAGAGCATCCGCATGTTCATCGACAGCATTGGCTACACCAAGTTTGATGCTCTCAACGACATGGCACTTCTGGAAGCTTCTGTTCGTGAGGACTTGAACAAGAAGGCTTGCCGCGTAAGCGCTGTGCTCGACCCAGTGAAACTTGTCATCACCAACTATCCTGAGGGTGAGAGCGAGGAGATGGAGGCAATCAACAACCCTGAGAACGAGGCAGATGGTACACATACCATCACATTCTCAAAGAATCTCTGGATTGAGCGTGCCGACTTCATGGAGGATGCTCCTAAGAAGTTCTTCCGTATGACTCCAGGCAAGGAAGTACGCCTGAAGAACGCTTACATCGTGAAGTGTACCGGTTGCACCAAGGATGAGAATGGCGTTATCACAGAGATTCAGGCTGAGTACGACCCAATCAGCAAGAGCGGAATGGAAGGTGCCAACCGCAAGGTAAAGGGTACTCTGCACTGGGTATCTGCAGACCACTGCGTAAAAGCTGAGGTACGTGAGTACGATCGCCTCTTCGCCATCGAGAACCCATCTGCTGATGAGCGCGACTTCCGTGAACTGCTCAATCCTGAGAGCTACCACGATTTCAAGAATTGCTACGTAGAGGAGTATGCTGCAACCAAGAAGCCAGGAGAGTATCTTCAGTTCCAGCGTATCGGCTACTTCATGGCAGACCTCGATACCACAGACGAGAAACCTGTATTCAACAAGACTGTAGGCTTGAAGGATACCTGGGCTAAGCAGAACAAATAAGTGATGAAATAAAAAGCTAGGAGTTTGGAGCTATTTAAAGCTATCGGCTCCTAGCCATTCACAATACATAATAAGATAAATAAACATAATGAATACAGCAGATCTTTTTCTTTGGATTCTGGATAACTTGAACTATTGGGTGGTTACTCTTTTCATGGCCATCGAAAGTTCATTCATACCATTCCCATCAGAAGTGGTTGTTCCACCAGCTGCCTGGAAGGCAATGGATCCTGACAGTGGAATGTCGTTTATCCTCGTCATCGTGTTTGCCACCATCGGTGCAGACCTCGGTGCCCTCATCAACTACTATTTGGCAAAATGGGTTGGCCGCCCTATCATCTACAGTTTTGCTGACAGCCGAATCGGCCACATGTGCCTCATCGACCGCAAGAAGGTGGAAGTGGCAGAGGAGTTTTTCCGCAAGCATGGTGCTGCATCTACCATTTTCGGCAGATTGGTACCAGCGGTTCGCCAGCTTATCAGTATCCCTGCTGGACTGGCAGGAATGCACGTAGGCAAGTTCCTGCTCTACACAACTATCGGTGCCGGTGTATGGAACACCGTATTGGCAACCATAGGTTGGGGAATTTATGAATATACTGATTACAAGACAACTCAGGATGTTTACAAGCAGGCAGTACAGTATAGCCACGAGATTGGTTATGTCATTCTGGCACTTGCCGTAGTAGTCGTTGCGTTTATAGCATACAAGGGAATCAAGAAGAAATAAGCATCCTTTTCAAACACAATAAAATAAGCCCTTTATTTCATCAAATAGAAATATACAATAAAAAAGAATCTCTCCGTAGAAGTTCAAACATCTACGGAGAGATTCTTTTTTATATCTGATATTCCCAATATTACTTTTCACTGCCGGAGAACTGCTTGATGCGCTGCTCTTCAGATAGCTTGCAGATAAGAAGGGTGCCATCTTCCTCTGCTACGATGTAGCCTTCCAATCCCTGGATAACCACCTTCTTCTCGTTCAAGGTATGAACAATATTATTCTTAGACTCAATCATCACGATATTGTCACCAATGGTAGCATTGCCATACAAATCCTTACGGCTCTGTGCCAGGAGGCTACCCCATGTACCGAGGTCACTCCAACCGAAGTCGGCAGGCATCACGAATATCTCCTCAGCCTTCTCCATGATGGCATAGTCAATAGAGATACTCTCACACTCTGGATAACGAAGATCGATTTCAGCCTGCTCCTTGTCAGTGCCATAGATACTGCGCATGCTCTCGAAAATCTTCGCTATGCTAGGCTGATAAACACGAAACGCATTGACGATAGTTGCCGCACTCATCACGAAGATACCTGCATTCCAGAAGAAACTCTTATCCTTGATATACTCCGTAGCAGTAGCCAAGTCTGGCTTCTCCCTGAACTGATCAACACGATAAATTTCCTTATTGCGGGCAGAAGGCGTACGCAAATCTGCCTGAATGTAGCCATAACCAGTTTCCGGACGGGTAGGCTTCATACCCAAAGTTACGATACTGTCAGTTTCACTGGTAAACTTCAAGGCAGAGACAATCACTCTTCTGAATTCATTGCCATTCATCACGATATGATCGGCAGGAGAAACCACAATATTAGCCTGTGGATCCTTCTCCTTGATGCGCCAGCTGATGTAAGCAATACAAGGTGCTGTATTTCTACGGCATGGTTCCTGCAAGATGTTACCCTCAGGAATTTCAGGCAACTGCTCGTGAACCAGCGCTGCATATTTCTTATTTGTAACTACCCAAACATTCTCAGGTGCGCAGACGCCCTCGAAACGGTCGAAGGTAAGCTGCAAAAGTGAACGACCTGTTCCTAGAACATCGATAAACTGCTTTGGCTTTTCCTCGGTACTCATAGGCCAGAATCTACTGCCTACTCCACCAGCCATGATGACTAAATGATTATTTTTATGAGCCATATTCATTTTTTTATAGATATTTGGCAAAAGTAATAAAAAAAAAGGAGATAAACGAAAAAAAGGATGGAAAAGTTTCCATCCTTTCTTTATTTTCTTAATATTGAATGATAATTATCCTTTTTTCGCTATTTTTTCTTATAGCTTAGCCAATTCTGCCTTCCAATCAGCATAAGCTTCAAGATATGCCTTGCGGTTAGCCTCATCAGGTTCAATCACTGCCAACTTCTTGAGAGATGCAAAAGCCTCATCGTGATCCTTATAAATGCCAGCACCGATACCTGCGCCCTTGGCAGCACCAGCACTACCATCAGTCTCATAAAGCTCGATTGTAGCACCGCTCACACCAGCCAAGGTATCACGGAACAATGGGCTGAGGAACATGTTTGCCTTACCGGCATGAATCTTCTTGATATCCATACCCATCTGCTGCATAATCTCCATACCATAGCAGAAGCTGAACACGATGCCCTCCTGGGCTGCACGAACGATGTGTGCACGGTTGTGCTTGTTGAAGCTCAGACCACGGATAGAGCAACCCACCTCACGATTCTCCAATACACGCTCGGCACCATTGCCGAATGGAATAACCTTCACGCCGTCGCTACCGATAGGTACGCCTGCAGCCAAATCGTTCATATCTGCATAGCTTACATCTGGAGTTACATTGCGATGTACCCAAGCGTTCAGAATACCAGTACCATTTACACAAAGCAAAACGCCGAGACGATCTAAGTCTGTGGTATAGTTAGCATGAGCAAAGGTATTGACACGACTCTTTGGATCATAGTTCACATCTCCAAGCACACCATAAACCACACCTGAGGTACCGGCAGTACTTGCTATTTCACCAGGATTGAATACATTGAGGCTGACAGCATTGTTAGGCTGGTCACCAGCACGATAAGAGATAGGAGTACCCTCCTTCAGTCCGAGTTCCTCGGCAGCCGCCTTGCAAACTACGCTCTGAACAGAGAAGGTAGGAACAATGTCGGCAATCATGCTCTCATCGAAGCCAAAGTAATCGAGCAGGAACTTGGCAGGCTTCTTTGCCTTGAAATCCCACATCATACCCTCAGAAAGGCCGCTGATAGTAGTATTCACCTCGCCAGAGAGTTTCATGGCGAGATAATCACCAGGCAACATAATCTTATCTATCTTGTCGAACAGTTCAGGCTCATTCTCTTTCACCCAAGCCAGCTTAGAGGCAGTAAAGTTACCAGGAGAGTTCAACAAATTGCGCAAGCAGAGATCCTCGCCCAAATCATGGAAAGCCTTCTCGCCGTAAGGCACGGCACGAGAGTCACACCAGATGATTGAAGGGCGCAACACCTGCTGGTTTTTATCTACACAAACCAAACCGTGCATCTGATAAGAAATACCAATGGCGAGAACATCCTCACCCTTGGCACCACATGCTGCCATAATCTTCTTGAGAGCCAACTTGGCATTATCCCACCACATTTGTGGATCCTGTTCTGCCCAACCGGTCTTCACCGCCATAATAGGCGCTTCATGATCTGGATAGAATGCAGATGCTACGATTTCACCATTGTCAACATCTGTGAGTGATGCCTTCACAGAACTTGAACCCACATCAAAGCCTAATAAATATCTTCTTGCCATTTTTATTCGTATTTAATGTTAATTAATTAATTAAGTTACTTGTATTTTATGCTTCATACATATATAATACGAATACATCTCCATTTTCCCCCTTTTTGAAACTATAAAAAAATCAAAAATCACCAAATAAATCAATTTCCTGCGCTTTTTTCTCTTTCTGTTCTTCGGCTCCAGCTTCCGGAAAGGCAGTAGCAGAAGAGAAGTCAAGCATCAATTGCCTGACAGCCGAACTATGATAATTGATACGATAAACACCATATTCCTTACCTTTCTCTATGAAAGAACGAGGATCTTTGGAATTTTTCATAAGATACTGAGCCACAGAATTATACACCACCTTATAATCTAGGGGATGAAAGATGGAGTTACCGGAATTATAAACATGGCGGGCAATTTTCTCTAATTTGAGACCTTTGCTGCCAGCCTGTACCAAAACGCTCAGTATTTCTTGTTCAAGATTCATTTTAATCAATAAAAGTAGAAAAAGCAAAATATCATATCCACCTAAGCATAAATAGGCAGATATTAAAAGAGAAAGAAAAAGCCGCAGCCTCCCACCCTTCCGGTCAAGAAACTGCGGCTCTTTAAGATACTATTATTTAAGCGAGAACAACCTTGTTGTCCTCTGACTTAATCTTGCCTTCTTTGAAGAGCCATCCAATACCAAGGATAGTATCCTCAATAGAGATGTTAGCCATCTTTGCAATCTCCTCCAATGAAAGAGCATTCTCTGCTGCTGCCAAAGCCTGGTAAACATCACCAGCGCGGAAACCAGCGTTTTCTGCGTTCAAATAGATAACTTCCGTCTTTGCTGCAGCTGTTGCTGTAGTCTTCTTAGCTGCTGTAGCTGTCTTAGCTGTTGTAGCCTTCTTTGTTGCTGTCTTCTTGACAGCTGTCTTTGTTGCTTTCTTTTCTACCATGTCTTTAGTAAATAATTGGTTATACGAAGTTTGGCTTATGCTTACTTCTTTAATTATTTCTTCTGCAAAATTAAATAAAATATTTCAATTTTGAGCCTTTTTAAGTAGAAAAGTGCTAGTTAGCAAGAAGTTGCAGTGTTTTTTTTGACTTAAGTCAAGTTTTAAGCAATGCAACTCCTCTTATGTTAACACTTTAGTCTTTCAAATCGAGTTTGATTTCCAACTCATCGAGCTGCTTTGGATCCAACTCTGATGGGGCATCAAGCATCACGTCGCGACCTGAGTTATTCTTAGGGAATGCGATGCAGTCACGGATACTGTCGAGACCTGCCAGGATACTTACGAAACGATCAAGACCGAAAGCAAGACCTGCGTGAGGTGGTGCTCCATACTTGAAGGCATTCATCAGGAAGCCAAACTGAGCCTCGGCACGCTCTGGAGTGAAACCGAGAACCTCGAACATCTTCTCCTGCAGCTGGGTATCGTGGATACGGAGAGAACCTCCACCCACTTCGATACCATTGCAAACAAAGTCGTATGCCTTGGCACGAACCTGCTCAGGATGCTCGTCGAGCAATGGGATATCATCAGGATTTGGCATGGTGAATGGATGGTGCGTAGCCATCAGGCGCTGCTCCTCATCGCTCCACTCGAAGAGAGGGAAGTCAACAATCCAAAGACACTTGAACACGTTCTTGTCGCGCAAGCCGAGGCGGTCACCCATCTCAAGACGCAAAGAGCAAAGCTGAATACGTGTCTTGTTAGCGTTGTCACCACTCAAAATCAATACAAGGTCGCCATCCTTGGCACCCATCACTGTCTTGATTTCTGCGAGTTCCTCTGGAGAATAGAACTTGTCGATGCTACTCTTTACGGTGCCGTCAGCATTGTACTTGATATATACCAATCCCTTGGCACCTACCTGTGGACGCTTCACGAAATCGGTCAACTCGTTCAACTGCTTGCGGCTATAGTCAGCGCAACCAGGCACACAGATACCACCGATATACTTAGCCTCATCGAATACAGAGAAGCTGCCCTTGCCTGCGAAGGCATCCTTCAACTCTACGAACTCCATACCGAAGCGCAAGTCTGGCTTATCACTACCGAAACGGCGCATAGCCTCATGCCATGTCATCTGCTCCAGCTTAGGAAGCTCTACGCCACGAATCTCCTTGAACAAGTGGCGAGCCATCTCCTCGAAGAGGTTGATAACATCATCCTGATCTACGAAACTCATCTCGCAGTCAATCTGAGTAAACTCAGGCTGGCGGTCGGCGCGGAGGTCCTCATCGCGGAAGCACTTTGCTATCTGGAAGTAACGGTCGAAACCTGCTACCATCAAGAGCTGCTTCAAAGTCTGAGGACTCTGAGGAAGTGCGTAGAACTGACCTGGGTTCATACGAGATGGAACCACGAAGTCACGGGCACCCTCTGGAGTACTGCCGATGAGGATAGGAGTCTCCACCTCCATGAAGTTCTGAGCATCGAGGAAGTTGCGAATCAAGATACACATACGGTGGCGCAACTCCAGGTTCTTGCGCACAGCAGGGCGGCGCAAGTCGAGATAACGATATTTCATGCGAATATCGTCACCGCCATCGGTGTTGTCCTCGATAGTAAAAGGAGGAGTCTGGCTCTGAGAAAGCACATTAAGCTCCTTTACCAGGATTTCGATATCGCCAGTATCCATCTTAGGATTCTTGCTCTGTCGCTCGCTTACCACACCCTTAATCTGGATGCAATACTCACGACCCAGCTTGTTGGCAGCATCACACAAATCCTTATCATCGGCCTCATTGAAGACCAGCTGTGTGATACCATAACGGTCGCGCAAGTCAACGAATGTCATACCACCCATTTTCCTTGAGCGCTGTACCCATCCGGCAAGTGTCACTTCCTTGCCAGCATCAGAGAGGCGTAACTCTCCACATGTATTACTTCTGTACATACCTTATTATATTATATAATTTATTTCCAATTTGCAAAGTTACGATAAATAAAGGAAATAACAAAATAAAATCGCAAAAATGTTACAGAAATAACATCTTTGCGATTTTTTAACGGGCAACTGGGCTAGAAACCAGCCCATAGCTGCTATATTTCATATTTTTTTCAAGTAAGTAGTTTCCACTTACATTCCTTTTATTTTCTGGCATTCATTTTATTTTCTGGCATTCCTGAAAGCCTGGCGATGGAACTGCTCCTCAGCCTTGATGATGCGGAGCACCTTGCTTGCTGGCAGGATATACAGAAATCGGGAATGATATTCCTGCTGCAACTGTTTCATCTCAATATCAAGTTCGTCCTGGCAGCGGATAGCTTCTTCACATGCCCGTTCATCCTTCGGATTGACAAAATGAAAGCGGCGCATCGCATCAAAATGCGAGCGCATCTTCTTCATCATCTGGCGATAAACCGGAAAGAACCTGGCTGCTTCCCTAGGGGTGAGTGCGGCATGGGTAGTGATGTATTGCTCCAAATCTGCCTCGAAGCGCTTCGGGTCAAACGGAGGGCGCTGCTTCTTAGGATTGCCGGCAAATCCATCTATGCCCGACATGCTCAACATACCGATCATCATCACCGACAGAAGTACCGTCAGTTTGCTTTTTATGATTTTTATGAGTTGCTTCATCATTTTCTTGCTTTCTTTTTTTGAACGTTTACTACTCTTCTAAGTTGCATTAATGAGACATTCTAGTTCTCAGCCACAAGTTGGGCATAGAAATCCTGGCTATCCATCATGGCATAGTCTGCCATCTGGTCAAAGCTGGCATCTTCGCTGTTATAGTTCAACTGGATTCCTGCTGTATGACTTGCATGCACCATCTGGCCATTATCCTTTTCTGCATGCTGCAAACCAACTAACATACCTCCTCCCAGCAAGACAACAGCAGCAATGGCAGCAGCTATCTTACCCATACCCATTCGCTTCCACAGAGAAACCTTCATGGCTTTATGAGAAATCGCAGTGGATACTGCAGGATTGGCAAACTCAACAACCTTCTCTTCTGGTATCTGCGCCATAATCTGGTCTGACAGCTGGTCAAAATATCCAGCAGGCACCTGAAAATGATTGTCCTTGCCAAAAATATCATTTATTTTTTTCTCTTCTTGAATCATATCAATATCCCTTTCTTTATCTTTTTTAGAGATTCCTTATATTATTGTGACGAAATCACACCCCGAAGGTTTAATCCATCTATTCATAAAGATGCAAATATTCTGTTATTTTCTTCACTGCCAGATGATAAGATGCTTTGAGTGCTCCCTCACTGGTATCGAGAATCTTACTGATTTCAGAATATTTCAACTCATCGAAATATTTCAAGGTAAAAACCGTGCGCTGCACTTCGGGCAACCGGGCCACAGCTTCCTGCAACCGGGCCTGAGCCTCATCGCCATCAAAGTAGCCATCACTCATCAGTCGTGCCGCTACCCCAGGATCATCTTCTGTACTCACGGTGGAAGAATGAGCAGCCTTCTGCCGTCGAATCAAGTCGAGCGCTTCATTGATAGCTATGCGATAGAGCCAAGTGGCGAGCGATGACTTACCCTGGAAGCTATCCAGATTGTTCCATACCTTGAGAAAGGCATTCTGCAGCACATCATTGGCATCCTCATGATTCAAGACGATACGACGCACCTTCCAGTATAGAGGTTCACTATACTGCTTCACCAGCACGGCGAATCCTTCTCGCCTGGTGCGTGGTTCCCGGAGCATTTCTATCATCTCTTTATCACTGAGTTCCATAATCTTATATGACCTTATTGATGTTTCACTTTATGTTATTTACTACAGATATTTCTTCAACAAGCCGTATATCACTTCGTCGAATCCATAGACATCCGGATAGTTAGCCATTCCGCCAGCAAACGGATAGAGGGTATAATAGGTGATGAAGAGCGGAACCTGCGGATCCACCTTCACGGAGCCCACCACCTTGCTGCGGATATTAAGCGAATCGGCAGTCATGGAATATTCAATGCGCTGCAGGAGCTTAGGGTTCTTTTCTTTCAGCAGGAACTTAGCCAATTCAAACGGCTTCTCCACCCTCACGCAGCCATGCGACACGCCACGATCTTCCTTCTCAAACACGCTTCTGCTGGATGTATCATGCAGATATACAGAAAAGTTATTATCAAACCGGAAGATGATTCTGCCCAAGGCATTGCCCTTTCCGCCCCGCTGCACCACTCCATACTTGCCCGAAACAAGCATACTGCGCGTAACCATAGCCGGATCTACCTCCTTGCCCGTTGAGCGATCGGAAATATAGTAATTTCGAGACTTGAAATAGCCCACGTTTCCCGCATGATGCGCCATATCCTTGAGTATGATACTGCGAGGCACAAACCATTTCGGATTCAGGTCCATCCGCTTGAAATAGCTGGTAAGCAATGGGGTCTTGGTTTTGGTAGAGCCGCACCCTATTCGCATGGACAATGTATCTTGATGATCGATGGCATAAAGATGGTAAGACGGGATATTGACCAGCACATACTTCTGATGCTTCTCAGGACTATCCGCCTGTCGCCAGCGGCAACGTTCCATATTCACCAGAATCTTGGCTCTCATCGCCTTGCCCAATCCCGGCATCTGCAACTTCTTAGCCAACTGCTCATAAAATGCAGACTTGGGTTGCACATCATGCAGAAAAGCAGTCAAGGAATTGGAAACAGCATTCTGATCATCCCCTGTACCATCGCTTTTACCACTCTTTACAATCTGCTGTAAAGCAAGAAGATAGAAATGATCATTGGCATGATCTATCTTCACATCATAGAGTCCTCGATACCTTACGGGGCGCTTGATGGAATCGTATGGATTGGGATCGATGCTGTCGAGACGATTGAGCACAAAAGAAGGATTGACATAGCCAAATCTCTGTCCACCTGCATAGCGCAGATACGACTTGGTGAGTCGGTATTCCAATCTGGCAAGCACATGGTTAATATCCTCCATACCCTCGCCCAATTGCAGTTCACGGAGTCGAAGCAGGTCATTCTCTATGTTTTTCACAAAGAAATGCTTCGGATTGAACCCCATGTCCCCCACTCGCTGAAGATAAGCAAGCAAGGTGTCGGCACGATGGTCCACACCATGTCGGTCAATCCAAAGAAAACCACCCTTGTTGCGGTAATATCTCTTGGTATGCTGGTCAGCCACGGTAGTGCCACCGTCATTGCGCATCAAGCTATCCATCAACTCCCTAATAGCCTGTGAGTTGATGGCATAGTTCGGATTACGCATTTTCTGATAGTATTCTAACGATAATCCTACATTGCTATTCGGCTCATGCTCCTTGCATGATAACAAAGCCAGGCATAACAATGCAGGAATCAAATTTAAAAGTCTCACTGACATATCACTATTTGAAGGAAGTACGCCCACGATGCCTCAGAAAAACATCTTCTAAAGACACTGTAACTATCGTCTTACAGTAATCTTGCGAGTAAACGATGGTCCTACCTTAATAATATATACGCCATCAGGCAAAGGAAGGCTGATGCGCTTGTCAACACCATCCACTCTAAACGATTTCACTGCGATGCCAGCCAGATTATAGATGGTAACCACCTGGTTGTTGGCACCGGTAATGTGCATCACACCGTTGCCATAGGTCAGCGTGATGTCCTGCACATCCAAATCAATCAGCTCCACAGCGCTATTGGCAGCCATGGTATTAGCCGGCATTGCGAGCAACATGCCCACAACAGTTATGATGGTAAATAGAGTTTTCTTCATATCGTTGCAAATTTCGTTAAAATACTTTTTGCAAAGATATAAAAAAAGAAGGAACCCACCACCTTTTTCGGCAGAAAGTTCCTTCTTTTTAAGAATATTTAATCTATAACTTACATAATTCCGTCAGCACGGAGCTTCTCCTGCCACTTCCAGGCAGATGCAAGCACGTCAGAAAGGTTAGACTCAGCCTTCCAGCCGAGCACCTTGTTAGCCTTGGTACAGTCGCCCCAGATCTTCTCGATATCACCCTCACGACGAGGACCATACTTCCAGTTCAGCTTTACGCCAGTAGCCTTCTCGAAGGTCTCAACGATTTCGAGAGTTGAGTTACCTTTACCGGTACCAATGTTGAAGTACTCAATTGGCTCTGTCTCCTTGTCGAGCACACGAGCCATAGCGCAAACGTGAGCCTTGGCGAGGTCTACTACATAGATGTAGTCGCGGATGCAGGTTCCGTCAGGAGTATCATAGTCGTTACCGAAGATGGTAAGCTCCTTGCGGATGCCCATGGCTGTCTGTGTTACGTAAGGAATCAAGTTGTTTGGCACACCATTAGGCAACTCACCGATTTCAGCAGATGGATGGGCGCCGATTGGGTTGAAGTATCTCAACACGATGCTCTTGATGTTAGCGCCACTATGGATATAGTCGGCAATAATCTGCTCGTTAATTTCCTTGGTGTTACCGTATGGAGAAGTAGCCTTCTGGTGAGGAGCATCCTCAGTAACAGGCAGGTTCTCCGGCTTTGGCTGACCGTAAACGGTGCAGGAAGAAGAGAAGATGATACCCTTTACATTATACTGTGGCATGAGCTCAAGCAGGTTGATGAGCGAAACCAAGTTGTTGCGGTAGTAGAGCAAAGGCTTCTGCACGCTCTCGCCCACAGCCTTGCTGGCAGCAAAGTGGATAATACCCTCGATAGCTGGATACTTCTTGAACACGGCCTCTGTTGCAGCCTTGTCGCGCAAGTCTACCTGCTCGAAAGCAGGGCGAATGCCTGTGATTTTCTCAATACCGTCGAGTACCTCGATCTTAGAGTTAGAGAGGTCATCTACGATTACTACGTTGTAGCCAGCCTGCTGCAACTCTACTGTGGTATGGCTACCGATGAAGCCTGTACCGCCTGTTACCAAAATTGTCTGTTTCATTATCGTTAGCTTTATTGAAAAGTTGATATTCTAATTAACTAGAATCTAGTTACGGATGCAAAAGTACTGCAAAAATATGAAACTACAAAATAAAATCGAAAAAATATCTCGACAAATTCTTTATTTTCAAGAATTAGCTGTAACTTTGCACTTGAAATAACTCGAATATAATTATCAACTAAACGCAAAAAAGATTTTATGGTAGCAAAACATTATGACATAAATCAAGACATGCGATACTTGCAGCTCCTGGCCCAGTCGTTCCCTACTGTGGCTGAGGCGAGCACGGAGATTATCAACCTGCAAGCCATTCTCAACCTCCCGAAGGGCACGGAACATTTCCTTGCCGACATCCACGGAGAGTATGAGGCTTTCCTCCACGTATTGAAAAATGCATCAGGAAACATCAAGCGCAAGGTGAACGAACTCTTCGGCAACACGCTGCGCGAACAGGATAAACGTGAGCTCTGCACTCTCATCTATTATCCGGAACAGATGCTGGAACAGGTGAAACAGAGAGAAGCTGACATTAACGACTGGTATCACATCACCCTCCACCAGCTGGTGGCTGTATGCCGTGATGTATCGAGCAAATACACCCGTTCCAAGGTGCGCAAGTCTCTGCCATGCGACTTCTCCTACATCATCCAGGAACTCCTGCATGAGCATACTGAAGACCATGACAAGGCAGCTTACGTCAACGTCATCGTAGACACCATCATCAGTACAGGGCGTGCCGACGACTTCATCGTAGCCATCGCCAACGTTATCCAGCGCCTTGCCATCGACCAGCTCCATATTTTGGGCGACATCTACGACCGTGGTCCAGGCGCACATATCATCCTCGACAAGATGCGCCGCTACCACAGCTGGGATATGCAGTGGGGTAACCACGACGTGCTCTGGATGGGAGCAGCTGCCGGCAACGATGCCTGCATCTGCAACGTTATCCGTCTCTCGCTGCGCTATGCCAACCTGGCTACCCTGGAAGAAGGATACGGCATCAACCTCATCCCACTTGCCACCTTTGCGATGGACACCTACGGCGACGACCCTTGCGAGGAGTTCAAGCCTAAGATGACGGGCGGTGCTGCTGCCATGGACGAGAAGACACAGCGACTCACCTCCTTGATGCACAAGGCCATCGCCGTAATCCAGTTTAAGATAGAAAGTCAGCTCTTCCAGAAACACCCGGAATGGAAGATGGAGGGACGCCGACTCTTCGAGCAGGTGAACTTCGAGAGGGGAACCGTGATGGTGGACGGAAAGGAATATGAGATGACTTCCTGCAACTTCCCTACCATCGACCCGAAACAGCCTAATAGGCTGATCCCGGAGGAAGAACTGCTGATGCAGAAACTGCACCACTCCTTCAAGGTTTGCGAGAAACTGCACAAACATATCCGCGTGATGCTTCAGCATGGCTGCATGTATGCCATCTTCAACAACAACCTGCTCTTCCACGCATCTTGCCCACTCAACGAAGACGGCACATTAAAAGAGGTGGAAATCTATCCAGGACAGAAATATAGCGGAAAGGAGCTGATGCACCATACAGGCATGCAGATTCGCACCGCCTTCCAGCAAGACAGCGACCCTAACGAGCAAGAATACGCCATCGACTACTTCATCTATCTGTGGTGCGGCCCTGACAGTCCACTCTTCGACAAGAGCAAGATGGCTACCTTCGAGCGCTATTTCATCGCCGACAAGGAGACCCATAAGGAGGAGAAAGGCTACTACTTCAAGTTGCGCGACAACGAAGAGGTGATAGACCACATCATGGATGCCTTCGGACTTGACGGCGAAAACCGCCACATCATCAACGGTCACGTGCCAGTGCGCACCCTGAAGGGCGAGAATCCTATTAAGGCAAATGGTAAGCTGATGGTCATCGACGGCGGTTTCTCCAAGGCCTACCACAACGAGACGGGCATTGCCGGCTATACCCTGGTTTATCACTCACGCGGTTTCCAACTGGTTCAGCACGAGCCATTCACCAGTGCAGAAGACGCCATCAAGCGTGGCACCGACATCAAGAGTACCACCCAGATTGTGGAGATGTCAAACCGCCGCATGCTTGTAGCCGATACCGACATAGGTCATGAACTGCGCAAACAGATTGAAGACCTCGAAGAACTCCTTTATGCCTTCCGCCATGGATTCATCAAGGAGACTGAAAGAAAGAAGTAAAAACAACAAGAAGATCAGATTTCGCAAGTGGCTTAGCTTCTCTAAGCGCTTGCGAAATATCACAGAATACAGACAAATCAAAACTATCAGAAAAATGAAGAAAATGAGATTGATGAGCTTATCACTCATGGCTGCACTTGCTATAGCTCCAGCCTTCACGGCAAGTGCACAATGCAAGAAGGCAGAAAGCAGCTACTGCAAAAAGAATACAGATGCATGCTGCAAGGACGCAAAGCAAGAAGGAGTCTATACACAAGACTACAGCAACGACCCGAAATTGGTGAAGGCTGCACAGAAATGGTACAAGAAGGGAAAATGGCGCAACGGCTTCAAGAAGGCTGATGCCCACAGCAGTGTAAACCTGGTAGATTTCTACCTGCAATATCAGAAGAACCCGGAACAATGGAAGGCACTCTTCGACTTCATCGCCAAGACCGACCTGCTCGCCATCCCTGGCGGCAAGCACCCTATTCCAGGCTCCAACCTCACCATCAGCGTTGAGGACAGCAAGAACGACCCATTGGAGAAGCGCGGCAGCGAAAGCCATTACCACCACATCGACTTCCAGTATGTGGTAAAGGGCGTGGAGCGTTTCGGCGTCATCGACCATCTTACCAGCAAGCCTAATTGCAAGTATCGCCCAGACGTTATCCACTACGATTACGACAAGTCGCGTGCCCGCTTCTACGACAGCACCCCCGACAAGTTCTTCATCTTCTTCCCTGGCGACTGGCACATCGCCAAGATTGCCAACGATACCGACAATCAGGACATCAGAGTGATTGTCATCAAGGTGGATTATAAGGATTAACCGAAATATGAATTAGGATTAATCGAGATCAAAAAGGATTAATCCATAAGATAAAAGTTCTATCCGCCAATGGCGGATATACATACGACGACGCCGGACTTGCATCCGCCAATGGCGAATGGAAGTCCGGCGTAGCTGAATAGAACATTCGTTTCGAAGAAAGTTCTATATCTTAGGCAGAGAAGTTTTCTTCTTGCTTACCTTAAATCTGTCAAAGCCCTCACCATAGACACCGATTACTGAACTCTGGCTCACAAAGGCAGTAGGGTCAATCTCATCTATCAGACGAAATATCTTCTGCGACTCACGCTGTCTTGCCAGCACGAAGAGCATGTGAACATCCTTTCCGCTATAGCAACCATGACCATCCATCACCGTACAGCCACGGTCGGCAGCCGTATTGATAGCAGCACTCAACTCCAGGTATTTATCAGAAATGATAAAGAACTGAACCGAACGGCGCAAGGCATTTACCACATGATCTACAGTGATAGACATCACGAAGAGGCAGACGTAGCCATAAATCACCATCTCCCACGAACGGAGCACCAGATAGGAACTGGTGATAATAAGCAAATCGCACACCATGATGACATGTCCCAAAGAGATGTTATAATACTTATTAATCATGGCAGCCACCGTATCGCTACCTCCCGTCGATCCATTGCATCCCAATCCCAATCCGGCACTACTGCCCATGAAGAAGGAACCGATTACCGTAGCCATGAAAGGCTGATCGTGAAGCAACGGAGTCATGCCCACGGTGTGCGTCTCGATGAATCGGGTTGCCGCCGCAAAGATAGCCACGCCATAGATGGTCTTGGCACAGAATTTCCACCCCAGAATACGGAAGGCGATGAGCAGCAGAAACACGTTGAGCACCAAATAAGTAACAGAAGCCGGTATACCGAAGCCCCAACAGACAATAGAGGAAATACCTCCCACTCCACCCATCGTGATATGGTTCGGAATCAGGAAGATGTTGAGTCCGATACTACCTTCTATCATGGCAAGAGCAATGATGATGTAGTCGCGAAACTCGTGCATTTTTGTTTTTCTCGTCATTGTGTTTAAATCTTTTTTTTGTAATTTGCCATCCAACCGACGCTGGAAAGGCACCAAATATTATTCTTTTCGGCTGCAAAGTTAATAGAAAATTTGTTAAACACAAAGCAAAAACCGCCAAAATATCGTGAAAACATGAAAAAATCCCAAAAACATTCTCTTAATAAAAAAAATATTTCTATTTTTGTACCCATTAATTGAATTTCAAATATATTATTCATCTTGGTCTATGGAAGAAATTAGCACAAAAATCGCATCATGGCCATGTCTTAACAATGGCATCCACTACAAGTGGCTGGTTGATTATGCAGCCTTCAGTGCCTTTGGTACCTTCGAGCTTTCTGCAGAAGAATGGGAAAAGCGTGACCTTATTGTCAACTTCAAAGGTAATTCGGAACTAACTACCGAAATCGACCATCAGCAAGCCGTTGGCAAAGCCATCGACCTGGTTACCGACTTTATACAGAAGTCGTTCGGAGAAACAGCGTCTACTCTTACCTTTGCATGTATTCCTGCATCGCTGCGCCAGCATACAGAGCGCCGCTTCAAGCTGTTCAGTGAGCAGGTCTGCACCCGAACGGGAATGGAGAATGCCTATCCTGCCTTCAGTTTCTCATCTGAAGTGGACGAGGATGGCGACGAGGTGGATACACTCCACATCGACGAGTCGTTCTTCCGGGGTAAGAAAGTCCTCCTTTTCGACGACATCATCGCTTCCGGTGGCAGCGTAGCCCGTTTTGCAGAGAAACTCCAACAGATGGGAGCAGAAGTTGTTGCTGCCCTGGCTTTGGGCAAGAAGATTTCTGATGGATACGACCAGACTAAATAAAACAAGGATTTCTGTTTATCCAAACGATATATACAACAAATAAATCCCAGCCGAATCATTCCCGGCTGGGATTTATTTTATCTTCTTGCTTCACACCATTGCATCATTTCCTACGATAAGTCTTGATGGCAAAATAAATATAGGCGATGAGCAAGACATATCCTATATAATATAAGGACAATACACTGAAGATGATGTAATCGAGAGCACACACTCCAGCCAGTCCTCCCAGATAAAGCAAACCCTCACCAAAAGTAAGGCGATGATACACCTCATCCACACATGCCAAGGCAACAATCAATACCGCCCAGACCAAAGCCAGGAATACACCCAGCAGATGAGGAACGGCAAAAGGATTGAGCGACGGATGGAAATAGAAATGCCTCCACATCTCGGGTTCAAAACTCTGTATCCAACCATAAAAGGCTGCCGAAATACTCACCAGTAGTACCAGCGTCACCGGATAAGGAGAGTCTATGTCGTTGAAATGAACTATCTTGCCGTTGCTGTGGAACACCTTGCGCACCAGGTAAGCCATCGCGATAACCACGATGACCACCAGGAAAATGAGCAGATGCACATTGCTGAAGGTCATGATGAACTCAGAAATCGGGTCGTCTGGCACTACCCTACGCAGCAGTTTAGATTCCCTTACCCATCCAAAATCATTATTTTCCGTGGCAAGTTGCACCCACACAGAGTCGATGCTATCCTGCGGAACCATCCGGATATCCGTAACCACCAGCAGATGGTTCTTCTTCACGGCAAATGTATCCACCTTCAAGCCGCTGATATACTCCTCAGGCTGCTGGCGCATCAACTCAAGGGAATCCTTGAACACCAGGAAATTATACTTGTTGGTATAATGATGGGTAGTAGAGAACGAGATGGAGTCGAGCTGTCTGTCGCTATACTCCACCATCGCCGCATGTTGCTGATGAGAGTTATGGCGATGGTAGCAGCTGCTGAGCATCAGTAGGATGCCCAGCAACATAACCTGCCATATCGTCGTTTTTCTCTTCAACATATCTTTTTTGCCTGTTAAATACTATATACTTGCATCTGGCATTCGGCGCAGTTGAATTCCAGGCGGAATCTTCTGCCGTCGCCCAACTCCAGATAGAGCGGTTCCTTCCACTGAGGCTTCTTGCCGCCTCGCTTCACACAGTAGCCCAAGGAATAGCGGATGCAATGGCGACACTGCATCAGGAGCGACTCGCCCTTGGCATCGGTAATCACCTTCTTGTTGACACCTGCAGCCTTCATCGCCTCAAAGTTCATACGGTCGGTCTTCACTGCAGCCTGATATTCTTCCTCATTTTTCGAATCCCATTCCAAAGGTCGTTTCACACCCAGCTCAAATGCCTGAGTCACAGGCTCCAAACCGTGAATGCGATAGAAATCCACCGCAGCATAGTTTGCCACATTATAGAGATACTTCCACTTGCCATAGGCTGGCTGCCATACAAACTCATCAGGTTTCATCTCCACCTCACCAGGAAGATCAAGCAGATAAGGCGAACTCATCAGTTCTTCCATGAATCCATTCTGCAAAGGTGCATCTACTATCTCTTCAATCTTTTCGTTCATCTTCTCTACCAATTCGCGGCGGATGGCAGAAAGCACGCTGTTGGGAACGAAATAGTCCTCAATGCCTTGCAGGGAAACGCCCTTGCACTCATAGCGCGTGGTGCCCAACTTGCTGAGCTGCGTTCTGATGTTATCGCCTTGCGGACGCTTCGCCTCCTCCAGAGGCATTTCATAGAACACTTCACCCAAATCTCGGGTAATGGCGGCAACCGAAGATACATCCGTAGTCTTGAGATATGGAGTAGTCATCATTGCCTTGGCTGTAACCAGGATACTGGAAGGCTGGTCCACAGAAGGATTCTCATAGATGCCTTGCACATCCAAGATTACAGGAATCTTGCGGCTGGCAGTCTTCCTGGCAAGAATATTCTCGAAAGCCTGGTCGTTGTTGCGATACAGTGCCATGCCCGGACGCAGGTTCTCTGGCATGCGAAGCGGGAAGAGGCGGTTGCCTTCCACTCGGTTCACACGGAAGCCCTCCAATTCGCCTTCGTCATTGATGAAGCAGAGGCCATCGCCATTGGCAAAGCTGGCAACAGTGGCAACATTGAACGAGTGGGTGCCACGAATCTCCTTCACCTTGCCCACAAACTCACCCATTGCCTTAGGTGTATCAAAAGATGCGATGTCGGGCTGTCGGCCATTGAGAAAATAATTGGTATATCCACGGTTGAAGGTTTTCTTCAGATTTGGCTGGAAATTGTAAGCCGTTTCACCCATGGATGCTCTGATGTATTTGCCATTGCTGGAAGCCACTATCTCATCAAGTTTCTGGCTATAGGCAGCCACCACGTTCTTCACGTAGTTCACATCCTTCAGTCTACCTTCAATCTTGAACGAGCAGACGCCTGCATCGGCAAGATCCTTCACGTGGTCTATCTGGCAGAGATCCTTGAGCGAAAGCAGATGGCGCTGATGCTCTATCTCCTCATTGTTGGAATCGATGAGATTGAACTTCATGCGGCAGAACTGAGCACACTCGCCACGATTCGCCGAACGGGCAAAGCACTTCTCGGATGCATAGCACACACCCGAATAGCTCACGCAAAGCGCACCGTGCACGAATGCTTCCAACTCCACATAAGGCACCTTCTCGTGGATGGCACGAATCTCGTCTAACGAAAGTTCACGGGCCAAGACCACTCTAGAGAAGCCAATATGATGCAACCAAGCCACCTTGTCGGCAGAACGAGCGTCACATTGCGTACTGGAATGCAGATGGCGATGCCACAGCTTGCCGGCTCTTGTCTCCCAAAGCACGCCCATATCCTGCAGCAACAGTGCATCCACACCGATGCGGTCGAGCTCGGCAATCATCTCAAGCGTATCCTTCATCTCATTATCATAGATGATGGTGTTCACCGTGACATGAACCTTGGCACCAAACTGATGGGCATACTCGCAGAGCTGCTTGATATCATCAAGTGAGTTGCCCGCAGCAGCTCTAGCTCCAAACTTCGGTGCGCCAATATACACGGCATCGGCACCATGATCAATGGCGGCAATGCCACACTCCAAATTCTTAGCTGGGGCCAGAAGCTCTAGCTTTCTTGGGGAAACCATGTTGTCTTTTTCTTGTTCCATAAATAAAAAAACTTCTTTATCTGAGCAATAACGCTCAGCGTAAAACTTCTAACTTCTCACTCCCAACTTACTTGATATCATCAATGTTGTAAGGAGTCTCCTGGTAAACGTAATAGTTAATCCAGTTGCTATAGAAGAGGTTGGCATGAGCACGCCAGGTTACCAACGGAGCCTCATTAGGATCGTCGTTATAGTAGTAGTTCTTCGGCAGCTCCACATCGTCGCGCTTGCCCATGTCGCGCTTGTACTCCTTGTCCAGGGTGTTAGGCGCATACTCCAGATGTCCGGTAACGAAGAACTCTCTTCCTCCTCTTGCCATCACGATGCTTACGCCACTTTCCGGCGACTCTGCGATGATGTCGAGTCCCGGCACCTTCTCTATGTCCTCGCGGCGCACCTCGGTATGGCGGCTATGCGGCATATAGAAGATGTCATCAAAGCCTCTGAAGATAGGCTGCGACGGATCCAACGGTTTCTGAGGGAAGATGCCGAACATCTTCTTGTCCAACTGATACTTAGGTACTCCATAGAAGTGATAGAGTCCCGCCTGCGCACCCCAGCAGATATAGAGCGTAGAGGTAACGTGGGTACGGGCCCAGTCGAAAATCTCAGTGATTTCGTCCCAATACTGCACATCCTCATACTCCATTGTCTCGATAGGTGCACCTGTCACAATCATGCCATCAAACTTCTGCTTAGAAAGTTCGTAGAAATCCTTGTAGAACATCATCATGTGCTCAATAGGCGTATTCTTGGGAGTATGACTCTTGAGCTTCATGAAATACACCTCCAACTGCAACGGGGTGTTAGAGAGCAAACGCACCAAGTCGGTCTCGGTGGTAATCTTAAGTGGCATGAGATTGAGTACACAGATTTTCAGAGGTCTGATTTCCTGACTGTGCGCACGGCTCTCATCCATCACGAAGATATTCTCATGCTTCAGCAATTCGATTGCTGGCAGCTTATCCGGTAATCTTAACGGCATATAATCTTGTTCCTTTCTTTTAAAATCATTATTTTAATTTTTCTGCAAAGTTACAAAAAAAATGAATGAAGAGAAACAATTACGTTAAGTAGTCTTCATTTTTTTCTCTCTTTTTTTCGTCATTTTAAAGTTATTTATATTATCGCAAGCTTTCGTAACAGTTTTTTCTATCTGATTCTTGTTTTTATATCACTCCCCTCTCTCTGAAATCCGATTTCTTTTCCCGATTTTTCTCCTTCAGCAAGCCCCCCATACTATTTACCAATGTTAACTTTGCGAAAGAATTTATAAATATATGTTATAATAATAGGATATTCGCAGAATTTTCAATAACTTTGTAGGTTGTAAAAACAGAAAATAAAATATTCAGAAAATGAAAAAGTTATTCATCTCGATACTCGTGCTGCTCCCTGCCCTGACGATGCAGGCACAGACAGTGCTGACACCGCAGCAACAGCTGGAGAAAGCACAAAAGGATTTGGAGGAAGCCAAGAAGGCTCTTGAGGCTGCTAAGCTACAAGCTGAGGCTGCCAAGACAAAGGCGGAAGCTGAGAAAATGAAAGCAGAAGCTGAGAAAATCAAGGCTGAGGCAGAGAAAGTGAAGGCAGAAGCTGCTAAAACGAAGGCGGAAGCCAACAAGAGCCAGCAGACCAAGACCACTTCCGGTTGGGCGATTCCTACTGCCGAACCCAAAAAAGCAGAGGTGAAGAAAGTAGAGAAAAACGCTCAAGGCGCTGTCATCAAGGCAGATGCAAAATACCTGGATGGTGCCGTTACCATCAATTCTGAAGGAAAGGTAGAGTTTACACTCGATACTGACGCCAACGGAAAGAGCGCTGACGAAATCTACAACATCGTTTACCAATACATGAGCGAACTGACTCAGGGCGAGAACAACATCAAGAGTAGAATGGCACTGGTGAACAAAGACCAGCATATCATCGCCAACACCATGGACGAATGGCTTGTCTTCAGCAACTCATTCATCTCGCTCGACCGCACTGAGTTCAAGTATAACCTCGTGGCTTCTATCAAGGACAACCACCTCACGCTGACCCTTGAGCGCCTCTACTACATTTACGAAGAAGACAGAAGCACCGGATTCAAGGCTCCTGCCGAGGAAGTAATTACCGACAAGTATGCCCTCAACAAGAAAAAGACAAACCTTGCCAAGATATTCGGTAAGTTCCGCCGACTCACCATCGACCGCAAGGACCAGATTTTCAATGATTTGACTGCATTGGTAAAGCAATAAACATAATTGGTAAAATAATAAACGTATTAGTAAGAAATCATCAAACCATTTATCATGGATATCAAGAATACAGAAAACAAGGAAACTACCGAGACCACCGCACAGCCACAAACCAGCTATGCCGTGCGCCCGGAACATCGCCGCCATCGCCGATTGGAATACGCTGACAAAAGCAACATGCTGGCAGTGCGCAATTGGCTCAACATCGGCTTCATGCTGTTTGCCGTAGTGGGTGTCATCCTCTGGACCCAGATGGACGACCACACCATCGCCAACATCCTGCTCATCATCGGCGTCATCATGAAGATAGCCGAAGTCTGCATCCGATTATTCAAGAAATAGACGCATGGCTCAAAACCAGCGTTTCTATCATCAAGAATCAAAATTTAAATGAAGAAAATACTATTCTCATCACTCTTAGTTTGTGCTGCGACCCTACCGGTTGCGGCACAAAGCGATTTTAACTATAACGAAGATTCGCAGTTCCGCCCCATTACCAGCAACAAGGTGAACACCGACTCACTGGGTTCGGACAAGGAAATCCCGAAGGGCATCAGGGTGTGGACTGTGGACGAGAGATTCGGCGATATCAAGGCTGCCGTGGTTGACACCATGCAGGCAATGTATCAGAACACCACCTTCACTGAAGGATTGCGTGGAGAATACAATACCCTAGGCAACATGGGTACCGCCCGCATCAACCGTATCTTCATCGACCGCCGCAATACGCAGGGCAACTTTATGTTCACGGAACCATACGACAACATCGTCACCCCCGTGAACGACTTCCACTTCACCAACACCTACTCGCCTATCATCAATATCACGCTCAACAGCTGTGGTAACAGAACCAATGGCGAGGATGACTTCAGAGCTGTGTTTGCCGTAAATGCCAACAAGCAACTGGGTGGCGGATTCAGATTCGACTACAAGTATGGCCGCGGATTCTACGATGCCCAAAGCACCGCCCACTTCAAATACACCATGTGGACTTCCTATCTGGGCGACCGCTACCAGGCACATATCCTCTTCAGTACGAACCACCAGAAAGTGACCGAAAACGGAGGTATCACCAACGATGACTACATCAAGCATCCTGAGCTGTTTACAGACAACTATGCTTCGAACGAAATCCCTACCGTCTTGCAGCAGAACTGGAATCGTAACGACAACCAGCACATCTTCTTCACCCATCGCTACAACGTGGGATTCAGCCGCAAAGTGAAGATGACGGAGGAAGAGATAAAAGCCAAGAAGTTCGCCATGGCTTCTGCCAAGGAGAACGCTGCAGAGGAAGCGAAGGATGAAGCTCGCAAGAAAGCGAAAGAGCAGGGAAAGGAGTTTGACGAGAAAGACTTCGAGAAAAATCAGAAGAAATTCTCAGGACGCCCTGACAATGCGAAAATCGCCGGAAATGAACCAGCCAAAGAAGATAAGAAGAACGAGAAAGACTTGGCTTTCGGAGCAGGAAAGGATTTCAAGAGCGACAGCACCCGCATTGCCGTAAACGGAAAAGCAGCTGCCGACAGTCTTCTTGCCCTGGAGAAGAAAAAGTCACAAGACTCTCTCTTCTACAAGTCTGAATATGTGCCTGTAACCAGCTTCATCCATACCGTTCAGTTTGATAATTACAAACGTATTTACCAGGCATACCAGACTCCACAGGATTACTATCTCAAGGAGTATTACGATGCCGGCAAATTTACTGGCGATTCCATCTACGACCAGACCAAGCACTGGCGCATCAAGAACACCATTGCGATGGGAACGCTCGAAGGATTCAGCAAATGGGCTAAGGCTGGCTTGAAGGCTTTCGCCAGCTATGACCTCCGACATTATGAATTGCCAGACATGGAAGGCGGATTCACCAAATACAACGAACATGCACTGAGCGTGGGCGGACAGCTGAGCAAGACCCAGGGAAAGACCCTTCACTATAATGTAGTAGGCGAAGTGGGATTGACCGGAGTAGACGCCGGAACCTTCGCAGTAGACGGCAATGTGGATATCAACCTACCATTCCTGGGAGATACCGTACAGGTGAGGGGTGATGCCTTCATCCATCACGAGAGCCCTACGTTCTACTATCGCAAGTACCACGCCCGCCATCTCTGGTGGGACAACGACTTGAGCAAGATTATCCATACCCGCATCATGGGTACCCTGAGATTCGGAAAGACCAATACCACCCTGCGAGTGGCTGTGGATGAAATCAAGAATTACACCTACTTCTCGCAGCAGTATAACATCACGGAAAACGGACTGCGAACAGGCGTAACGGTGACTCCGATGCAAAGCGGTGAAGCCATTAATCTGCTCACGGCACAACTGCAGCAGGACTTCCAGTTTGGCATCTTCAACTGGCAGAATATGATTACCTACCAGCATACCAGCAGCAAGAGCGCCCTGCCTGTGCCAGACCTCAATGTATACACCAACCTCTTCATCAAGTTCAAGGTGGTGAAGGTGCTCAACATCGAGCTGGGTGCAGATGTCAGATACTTCACAAGCTACGAGGCGCCCGACTATTCTCCTTATATAGGACAATACACCGTACAGGGCAATGGCGACAAGAACGTGAAGGTGGGCAACTACCCTATCGTCAATGCCTACGCCAACGTACACATCAAGCACACCCGCTTCTTCGTGATGATGAGTCACCTGAATGCAGGTCAGGGTGACAAGAACTACTTCTTTACCCCACATTATCCGATGAACGAACGTATATTCAGAATGGGTGTAAGCTGGAACTTCTTCAACTAAGCAAGAAGCAACTTTTACAAAACATAATGATTAGGAGCGGGGACGACACCTCGCTCCTATTAATTTTAAAGCAAAAAATATGATGGTAAAGACAAATTCACTAAAAGCCTGGTTTCTCGCCGCCCGCCCCAAGACGCTGTCGGCTGCGGCAGTACCAGTGATGCTAGGCACAGCCCTGGCATACAAGGATTCAAGTGCCAACTGCCAATGGGTTCCTGCCCTGCTCTGCCTGCTCTTTGCTTGGGTGATGCAGATAGACTCCAACTTCGTGAACGACTTCTTCGATTTCAAGCATGGCAACGACGATGAAACCCGACTGGGACCGAAGCGAGCCTGCGCAGAAGGCTGGATTTCCATGAAAGCCATGAAATGGGGCATCATCATCACTACCCTTCTGGGCTGCATCATCGGTTTGCCTCTCGCCTTTTATGGTGGAAAGGAGATGATCATCGTGGGTATCTGCTGCGTCCTCTTCTGTTTCCTCTACACAACCAAGCTGAGCTATCTGGGATTGGGCGACCTGCTGGTACTTCTCTTTTTCGGCATCGTGCCAGTCTGCTGCACCTATTATCTGGTAATGCCTGAAGAAATGCAGACTGTATCAGCAGAAGCCGTACTTACTTCCATCGCCTGCGGACTGGTAGTAGATACGCTGCTCATTCTGAACAACTATCGAGACCACGACAATGATATCAAAGCCGGCAAGAAAACCCTGATTGTTCACATCGGCAAGAAAAACGGCGAGCGTCTCTACTGCGCCCTGGGTAACATCGGCATCCTTATCATGATAGGAATCAACGCATACGAGGTCTTTGCATACGATACCAATTCGATATTCTTACCTTTTGCCTCTATCTATCTTGTGTTGCACAACAGATCATACGCCAAGATGAGGAAGATAGGAGAAGGCAGAATGCTGAACAAGGTGCTGGGCTATACGGCTCTCAACATATTTGCCTTCGGCATCATATCAACCTTCATCATCTTAGGCATGAAGAGTTGGTTTTGATAAAGTATAGGGTTCGATACATAGAGTTGGATTTGATACATAGAGTTGGTTTTGATACATAAATAATAATGTACGCGCGTACATTATATATAATAAAAGGTAAAGAATATGAGGCAACAAGTAAATCTGGAAATCATGCAGTTTGTGGAAACACAAATCCTGCCCAAATATACGGAGTTTGGCGAGAGCCACGGATTGCGCCACGTGACCCGTGTCATCAGAAACGCCCTGAAACTCGTACCTGTAACAGGTGCCGACATCGACATGGTTTATATCGTTGCCGCCTACCACGACCTGGGCATGAGCGGCCCTAGAGCCATCCACCACCTTACCAGTGGCAAGATACTCCAGGCAGATGCCCGGTTGAAACGCTGGTTCAACGCAGAACAAATCAAGATTATGAAGGAAGCCGTGGAAGACCACCGCGCCTCCTCCAGTCGCCAGCCCCGAAGCATCTATGGAAAGATAGTAGCCGAAGCTGACCGCGACATCGATGTACACGAGATATTCCTTCGTGCCATCGAATACGGCAAGGAAAACTATCCGGAGAAAGACAAGGAGGAACAATGGAAGCGATTCTCTGACCACATGGACGAGAAATATTCCCGAAATGGCTACATCAAGTTATGGATACCCAATTCGCCGAATGAGAAAGCGCTGAAGGAACTGCGCAATATCATCGACAACAAGGCAGAACTGAGAAAACATTTCGAGGAAATATACGAAGAATTGAAGAAAAAGGAGTCCTGATTTGAGAGAAAGAAGATTTTTCGAAAAAATCGGCTCAAAGATTTGGTAGTTTCAAAAGATTGCATTATCTTTGCAGTATAGAAAACCCAAAGACTTCTATCGGTAGATGATAGCCCATGCTATGTCTATTCGACAAAGATATAAGGGTCGTGTCGGTTCGATCGGGATACTCATCAAATTACACTTATGAAACCGAGAAGACTTCTCTTGCCTATGGCGGGCCACATAAACTGACATGTCAACTAAGCTGTAAAGCCGGTGGATTACAAAAGCGGAGAGCTCTCAAATGTTTATGACATTCGGAGTTTCATCACATCATCGAGCGGCCCTTTCCTACAGGAGGCAGATTACCAATAATTGGTAAATCTGCCTCTTTTTTTGTTGACAAAAGCAGTTAACTTACCATAATCACCCCCAAAAGCAAGAAAAACAAGAAAAAATACACTTTTCTTGAAAAAAGTTGCAAAAAAATTTGGTGGAACAAAAAAAATGTAGTATCTTTGCACCCGCATTTGAGAACGATGCTTGTTGATTTGGCAACAATATCCGATTGGAAGGTTGGGTGAGTGGCTGAAACCACCAGTTTGCTAAACTGACGTGCGGGTTTACCGTACCGGGGGTTCGAATCCCCCACCTTCCGCAAGCGGAGTTCAAAATTGCACCGTTGGTCGATTCATCTAATGGTTAGGATACAAGATTCTCAATCTTGGCATAGGGGTTCGATTCCCCTATCGACTAC